>ENA-ORXT01001123-ORXT01001123.1-marine-metagenome-genome-assembly--contig:-NODE-1123-length-37492-cov-5.825311_pt1 | contig 37492 bp, 28 predicted proteins | sample MGYA00237868_ERZ511482 | MGnify/ENA metagenome assembly ERZ511482 | reverse complement strand
AAGAATTTCTTGCGCTCCAGCGCGGGCATGTGATCGTCGAGGGGGTGGCCGGACAGATAGAACCCCACCGCCGCATGCTCCTGCCCCAACCGGTCGACCGTCTGCCAGTCCGCCGAGAGGGACAGGCGGGGCGGCGGCACCGCATCGGGGTCGCCGCCGAACAGGCTGACCTGATTGGAATTGCGATCCGCCGCCTGCGCCTGGGCATAGGACAGCAGCGTATCGACAGACAGGCACAGCCGCTGGCGGTTCCCCTCCATCGCGTCGAAGGCCCCCGCCTTGATCATGTTCTCCAGCGCGCGCTTGTTCACCTGCCGGGGGTCGACCCGGGCCATCACGTCGAAGATATCGCGGAATTTTCCGTTCTCCTCCCGCTCGCGCACGATGGAGGCCATCGCCTCGATCCCCACGTTCTTCAGCGCGCCGAGGCCGTAGCGGATGGCAAGCGCCGGTTCGCCGTCCTCCCCGGTGATTTCCTCCACGGTGAAGCGTGCGCCGGAATGGTTGATGTCGGGCGGGAGGAGGGTGATGCCGCTGCGCTCGACTTCCTGTTTGTAGACGGCCAGCTTGTCGGTGATCTGGATATCGAGATTCATGACCGAGGCCATGAATTCCACCGGATAGTTCGCCTTCAGCCACCCGGTCTGATAGCTGACGAGACCGTAGGCGGCGGCGTGGGACTTGTTGAAGCCGTAATTGGCGAACTTGTCCAACAGGTTCCAGACCTCGATCGCCTTGTCCTTGCCGACGCCGTTCTCCTTGGCCCCTGCGAGGAATTTCGGGCGCTCCGCATCCATCGCCTCCTGAATCTTCTTGCCCATGGCCCGGCGCAGCTGGTCGGCCCCACCGGGGGAATACCCCGCCATCTTCCGCGCGATCTCCATCACCTGTTCCTGATAGACGATGATGCCCTGCGTCTCGTCGAGGATGCTGTCGATCAGGGGGTGCAGCGTGTCCCGCTTCTCGCGCCCGTTCTTGACGTTGCAGTATTTGGGGATGTTCTCCATCGGGCCGGGGCGATAGAGGGCCACGAGGGCGATGATATCCTCGATGCAGGTGGGTCTGAGCTGCCGCAGCGCATCGCGCATCCCCGAACTTTCCACCTGGAACACCCCGATGGTGTCGGCACGGGAGTAGAGGTCGTAGGTCTTCGCGTCGTCCAGCGGGATGCGGGGCAGGTCGATATCGGTGCCGCGCGCGGCAATGATATCCAGCGCGCCCTGGATGACGGTCAGCGTCTTCAGCCCCAGAAAGTCGAACTTCACCAGCCCCGCATTCTCGACCCATTTCATGTTGAACTGCGTGACCGGCATGTCCGAGCGCGGGTCGCGATAGAGCGGCACCAACTGGTCGAGCGGACGGTCGCCGATCACGACCCCGGCGGCATGGGTCGAGGCATTGCGCAACAATCCCTCGATCTGCGTGCCGATGCGCACCAGCGACGCGATGGCCTCCTCGCGGTCCATCTCCTCCTTGAGACGGGGTTCCTGCTCGACGGATTTGGCGATGGAGACGGGTTTGACCCCCTCCATCGGGATCATCTTGGCGATGCGGTCGACCTGGCCGTAGGGCAACTGGAGCACACGCCCTACATCGCGCACGGTCGCCTTGGATTGCAGCGTGCCGAAGGTGATGATCTGCGCCACGCGATCCGCGCCGTATTTGCGCTGGACATAGGTGATGACCTCCTCGCGGCGGTCCTGACAGAAATCGATATCGAAATCGGGCATGGACACGCGCTCGGGGTTGAGGAACCGCTCGAACAGCAGGCCGTAGCGCAGGGGGTCGAGATCGGTAATCGTCAGCGCCCAGGCCACCACCGACCCCGCGCCCGACCCGCGCCCCGGGCCGACGGGGATATTCTGATCCTTGGCCCATTTGATGAAATCGGCGACGATCAGGAAGTAGCCGGGAAACCCCATCCCTTCGATCACGCCCAACTCGTAATCCAGCCGCTCGTCATAGACTTTGCGCTCGGCGGCGGGGGGTTCGGCGGCCAGCCGGGCATCCAGACCCGCCTTCGACTGCCGCCGCAACTCCTCGATCTCGTCATCGGCGAATTTCGGCAGGATCGGATCGCGCAGGCGGGGGCGATAGGCGCAGCGGCGGGCGATCTCGACGGTGGCCTCGACGGCTTCGGGCAGGTCGTCGAACAGGGCGACCATCTGCTCGGGGGACTTGAAATGGTATTCGGGGGTCAGGATGCGGCGGTCCGATTCGGTGACGTAGCGCCCCTCCGCGATGCAGATCAGGGCGTCATGCGCCTCGTACATCTCGCGCTTGGGGAAATAGACGTCGTTCGTCGCCACGATGGGCGTATCCGTGTCGTAGGCCCAGTCCAGCAGCACCGGTTCCACCTCGCGCTCGGCGGGGGTCAGGCGCGTCTCTCCCTCCCCGTGGCGCTGCAACTCGATATACAGGCGATCGGGGAAGGTCTCGCGCAGCCAGTCCAGATGCGCGCGGGCCTCCGGCACGTGATTGGCCCGGATCAGCATCCCGGCGGGGCCGTTCGGGCCGCCGCTCAGGCAGATCAGCCCCGCGTTCCGCGCCCGCAATGCCTCCAGCGTCACCTGCACCGGGTCGCCCGGTCCCGTCTCCAGATAGGCCGCCGAGACGAGGGCCATCAGGTTCATGTACCCCGCCTCGTCCTGTGCCAGCAGGGTCAGGCGGGCAGGGGGCGCGGCCTTGTCGTGCACCGATTTCGCGACCCCGTAGGCCAGCGACAACTGGCACCCGATGATGGGCTGCACCCCGGCCTTGGCCATCACTTCCGAGAATTCGAGCGCGCCGAACATATTGTCCGTATCGGTGATCGCCAGCGCAGGCATCCCCGCCCCCTCGCACATCCCCGGCAGCGCCTTGATCGTATTGGCCCCCTCCAGCACGGAATAGGCGGAATGGAGGGTGAGGTGGATGAAGGGGGGCATGACGGCGACTCCGACTCGGGGGTGGGGAGAGCATAGCACCTTACGGGGAACGCGGGGGGCGGTTCTCTATTCCGTACACCGAACGGTATCCAGCCTTGATCGGGTGTCGCGTCCGTGTACGGATGGCTTGTTACATCGGTCGCAAGAAACGAATTGCGTTTCATTTCGAACACACCGAATAGAAAAGTACTAAGTTATAAACTCATGGTTGTATCATAATAAAATGCACTAATTGACTTAGGTTGAACAAGACATTTCGGTGTCTTCATGAGTGCGGACCCGGAAGACAATACCGATGCCAAGGATCGCTCCGACTGGGAGGGACCGGTCAGGAACACGGTGCGCGCCCGGCCCCTCGGCTCTCCGGTGGCGAGGATCGACGCGAAAGGGGCGGGCGGTTTCGTGCCCGATCCCGGTCGGGCGCTGGACGGGTGGGAGGATGTTCTGTGCCGCCACGGGGTGATGCCCTGTGCGAGTACGGATGACGGTCTGGTACTGGCGGCCGGCACCTATGCGGATGCGCTGCACGCCGCCGCCGATCTGGGGGTCGATGCCGCCCGGGTCGGTGTGCGGCTCGCCCCCAGGGCCGAGATTCTGGCGCATCTGACGGCGCGCTATGCCGGGGTGCTGACGCGGCGGGCGACGACGGGCCTGCGCCTCGCGGCCCCGCACCATTCCGCCGTATCCCCCTTTCCGCGCTGGATGCGCCTGATGTGGACGGGCCTCGCGCTGGTGATGGTCGCGGCGGTGGTGGCCGCGCCCGCCTCGGCGCTCGTGAACCTGTGGTTGCTGTTCATCCCGTATTTCGTGGCGACGATGGTGCTGCGCGTCGTGCTGATGGCCCATGCCTTGCGCGCGGACCCCGGCGCGAGGCCCGCACCGCGCACCGGCACCCCCGTCGTCTCGATCCTCGTCCCCGTCTACCGCGAGGCCGCGAGCCTGCCCGCCCTGATCGGGGCGTTGACGGCCATCGACTATCCCGTCCGCGCGCTGGATATCAAGATCCTGCTGGAGGAGGACGACACCGATACCATCGCGGAGGCCCGCTGGCTGACGGCGGGAACGCCCATCGAGTGCCTCGTCGTTCCGCCCAGCGCGCCGCGTACCAAGCCCAAGGCGATGAACTTCGCCCTGCCGTTCGTGCGCGGCAGCATCGTGGGCATCTTCGACGCGGAGGACGCGCCCGATCCGGACCAGATTTCCAGGGCCGTCGCCGCGCTGGAGGCGGGGGGCGAGGAGGTGGTCTGCGCGCAGGCCCGGCTCAGCCACTACAACCCCGACGACAACCTGCTGACCCGCTGCGTCGCGATGGAATACGCCCTGTGGTTCGACGTGCTGCTGCGGGGCCTGAGCCGGGCGCGGTTGCCGGTGCCGCTGGGCGGCACGTCGCTGTACTTCCGCGTCGACACCCTGCGCGCGATCGGCGGATGGGACCCGGACAACGTGACCGAGGATGCCGATCTGGGCCTGCGCCTGGCCCGGGCCGGAAAGCGGGCGGTGGTGTTCGATTCCACGACCGACGAGGAGGCGACGGGCTGCGCCCTGACCTGGATCCGGCAACGCTCGCGCTGGATCAAGGGGTACATGCTGACCTGGGCCGTGCACATGCGCGACCCCGTGCTGCTGGCGCGGGAACTGGGGTGGGGGCGGATGGTGGCGGTCAACGTGCTGCTGCTCGACGGGTTCCTGTCCTTCCTGCTGCAACCCCTGATCCTGATTTCGGGCATCGCCGCGATGACGATGGAGGGGACGCCGTGGCGGGGCCTGTTCGAGATTCCGGGCGTGGCCCCGCTGCTGGCCGTGCTGTTCGGGGGGCAGATGCTGGTGCTGGCCGCCGCCCTCGTCGCCGCGCGCCGTCGGTTCGGGTGGGGGGTGGCGGCGTTCGTGCCGCTGCTGCTGCCGTACTGGATGATGGGCGGGGTCGCGGCGCTGAAAGCCTTGGTCGAGGTCACCACCAGACCGCAATACTGGGAGAAGACGGCGCATTGCCTCAGCCCCGTGGCCCGGGCGCGCCGGGCGGCGATTCTGGGGTCGGCGGGGCGCGATTAACACTTGCGCCCCCGAACCGCCCCGCGCAAAACCCCGTCATGACCGATACATCCATTGCCCCCCGCCCGACCCTGCGCCCCGCCCCGCCCAAGATCGGCATGGTCAGCCTCGGCTGTCCCAAGGCCCTGGTCGATTCCGAACGCATCCTCACGCGCCTGCGGGCCGAAGGATACGCCTTTGCCCCCGATTACGAGGGGGCCGATGCGGTCATCGTGAACACCTGCGGCTTCCTCGACAGCGCGAAGGCCGAGAGTCTGGAGGCGATCGGCGAGGCATTGCGCGAGAACGGGCGGGTCATCGTGACCGGGTGCCTGGGGGCCGAGGCCGAGACGATCGAGGCCGCCCATCCCAGGGTACTCGCCATCACCGGCCCGCAGCAATACGAGCAGGTGATGGATGCGGTCCACACCGCCGTGCCGCCCCGCCCCGATGCCTTCACCGACCTGATTCCGCCCCCCCGCGCGCAGGAGGGTGAAGGCGTGCGCCTGACCCCGCGCCACTATGCGTATCTGAAGATTTCCGAGGGGTGCAACCATTCGTGCCGCTTCTGCATCATCCCGGACATGCGCGGCAAACTCGTGTCGCGCCCCGTGAACGCGGTGCTGCGCGAGGCGGAGCGGCTGGTGGCGTCGGGGGTCAAGGAACTGCTGGTCATCTCGCAGGATACCTCCGCCTACGGCGTCGATATCAGACATGCGGAATCGGAGTGGAACGGACGCCGCTACCGCGCCGACCTGCACGACCTGTGCGAGGGGCTGGGCAGTCTGGGCGTCTGGGTGCGGCTGCACTACGTCTATCCGTACCCGTCGGTCGACCGGATCATGCCGCTGATGGCGTCGGGCAGGATCCTGCCCTATCTCGACATCCCGTTCCAGCATGCCTCGCCATCGGTCCTGCGCGCCATGCGCCGCCCGGCCAATCAGGGGAAGACGATGGACCGCATCGAAGCGTGGCGCGCGGTCTGCCCCGACCTGATCATCCGCTCGACCTTCATCGTCGGCTTCCCCGGCGAGACGGAGGAGGATTTCCGGTTCCTGCTGGACTGGCTGGAGGAAGCGCAGCTCGACCGGGTGGGGTGCTTCCGCTACGAGGACGTGGCGGGGGCGGCGGCGAACGATCTGCCGGGCCACGTGCCGCAGGAGGTCAAGGACGACCGCCTCGCCCGCTTCATGGCGGCGCAGCAGGTCATCAGCACCGCGAAGCTGGAGCGCAAGGTCGGCAAGCGGATGCGGGTGCTGATCGACGCCATCGACGGGGACGGGGCCGAGGGCCGCTCGGCGGCGGATGCGCCCGAGATCGACGGCAACGTGTTCATCGACGAGGATTTCGCCGATCTGTCCGTGGGCGACTTCGTCGAGGTCGAGGTGGACGAGACCGGCGACCACGACCTGTGGGCGCGCCGAATCGCGCCGACCGGGTGACGCAGGGTACGGTCAGGGACCGCTCGCCCCGGTGCATTTCGCGCAAACCGGGGGAGGCGGCTTCAACTGCCTCAAAATAAAGAAAAAAATTCGCCGTGTGAAGACAGTCTTCGAACCCGTTCCCGTACAATCGAAATCGGCCCTGAAGTCACGAAATGTTCCTTTTCAAGGACATAACGGGCCTTCATCCGGTTAAACTCCTATTTACCGGTTTCGCGCCTTATCCGTCCCAGACACAGAGGTGGCGAGAAACCCGGATACGGTGCCAGGCAATTGATAAGGTGATGAAAATGACGACGAACGGATTTGGAAGCATGCTGCCCGGCGACGATACGGTTATCCTTTAACGGAAAGCCGTCGTGGCGTTGCTTCCAAAGGGCACCGCAGAGGGAAAGAATGAAAAAAGGCCCCCGCATTGCGCGAGGGCCTTTTTCCGTGGCGAACAGGGCGGCGGGCCTCAACCCTTGCCGCGCCACGGGATCAGCCACCGCTCCAGCAACCGCATGATCATCTCGATGCCGTAGCCGATGAGGCCGATGATGATGATGCCGATCACGACGGTATCGGTCTGGAGGAAGTTCTTCGCGATCATGATCATCGACCCGACCCCCTTTTCGGCGGCGACCAGTTCGGCGGCGACGACCGTACCCCAGCACACGCCCATGGCGGTGCGGATGCCGGTGAAGATTTCCGGCAGGGCGTTGGGCAGGATCACGTTCTTCAGCACCTGGAACTTGGATGCGCCCAAGGAGTAGGCCGCGTGCACCTTGGAGATCTTGACCCCCGACACGCCCGACCGCGCCGCGATGATCATAATGAACAGGGCGGCGAGGAACAAGAGCGAGATCTTCGCCGTCTCGTCGATGCCCAGCCACAGGATGAACAGCGGGATCAGCGCCAGCGGCGGAATGGGCCGCATGAACTCGACGATGGGGTCGAACAGGCCCTTGGCCACCGAACTCAGTCCCATGGCGAAGCCGAGCGGAATGCCGACGAGGCACCCGAAGAACACCCCCGCCATCACGCGATACACGCTGATGCCCACATGCTCGAACAGCGGCACGTTGCGGAAGCCCTGATCCATCAGCTTGGTCCAGCGCGCGCCCACCGCCTCGAAGGACGGCCAGTAGATCGGCTTGACCCAGCCCTGCGACGTGGTGAACCACCACGCGAACAGCAGCAATACGACGGTGATGATGCTGTAGAGGCGGCCCGAGTTCACCGCCGTGGCATCGCCGAACTTGACGGTCTTCTGCCGGGTGAAGCTGTTATCCGCGATGCCCAGCCACATGGCGAAGGCGGAGGGCTGTTTCTCCTCCACCGCGACGGGGCGCTTGGTTTGCAGGGGCGCATCGGTCATGTGGCGGCTCCTCCCATGATCTCTTCTTCCATTTCCCAGATCATCGACAGGATCTCCTCGCGCTTCTCGATGAAGTCGGGGCTGGCCTTGATCTCGCGCGGGCTTTCCGTCAGGCCGCGTTCGGCAAAGGGGAGCCGGTATTCGCGGTGGATGCGGCCCGGGCGCGGGGCCATGACGATCAGGCGCTCGCCCAGGAACAGGGCCTCTTCCACGGAATGGGTGATGAGCACGATGGTCTTGCCCGTCTCCTTCCACAGTTGCAGCACCAGCCCCTGCATCTTCTCGCGGGTCAGGGCGTCGAGCGCGCCCAGCGGTTCGTCCATCAGGATCACGTCGGGATCGTTGGCCAGGCACCGCGCCAGCGCCACGCGCTGCTGCATCCCGCCCGACAGCTGATAGACCGGCTTGTCGCCGAAATCCTTGAGGCCGACGATATCGAGCAGGTGGTCGACCTTCTCCTTCGTCTCCTTGCGCGGCTTGCCCGTCATGCGCGGGCCGAAGGAGATGTTCTTCTTCACGTCCAGCCATTCGAACAGCGCGCCCTGCTGGAAGACCATCCCGCGCTCGGCGGCGGGACCCTTGACCTGGTGACCGTTGAGGAAGATCGCGCCTTCGGTCGGGGCGAGGAACCCGGCGATGATATTGAGCAGGGTCGTCTTTCCGCAGCCCGACGGCCCCAGGACCGAGAGCAGTTCGCCCGAGGCGAGGTTCATGCTGACGTTCTTCAGGGCATGAACCGATCCGCCCCCCGGCAATGTAAAAGTCATCGACACGTCGTCGACGAGGAGTCCGTTATGGTCGGCTCCATCCATTCCGTTTTCCCTTCGAGGTGAAAGTCGATGAGGTGCTGCCCGAACGCAGCGCACGAAAGGAATGAAACGGAGAAAGTCAGCAGACGCAAGGATTAACACGGGGTTATCCGGGATCATGGCCCGCCGGGCGGGGCGAATGCGGGACTGTCCCTTTCTTTCGGATGGACTGGCACCATCGCGGCGGCTACCAGAAATCAGGGGATACAGCGGAGAGCATCACCATGAAGATCGGTTTCATCGGCCTCGGCAATGTCGGCGGCAAGCTGGCGGGCAGCCTGATCCGCAACGGCCACGACGTGACGGTCCGCGATCTGGACCGCGCGGCGGCGCAGCCGTTCCTCGACCGGGGCGCGGCCTGGGGCGACAGCCCCCGCGCGATGATCGGGGCGTGCGAGGCGGTCGTCACCTGCCTGCCTTCGCCGGCGGCGAGCGCGGCGGTGGTGGAGGGCGAGGACGGGTTGCTGGCGGGCATGGTCCCCGGGAAAATCTGGCTGGAGATGTCCACGACCGACGAGGCGGAGGTCAAGCGCCTCGCCGCGCTGGTCGCGGCGGCGGGCGGCACGGCGGTGGACTGCCCCGTCTCGGGGGGGTGCCACCGGGCCGATACCGGCAATATCTCGATCTTCGCCGGATGCGAGCGCGAGACGTTCGAGCGGGTGCTGCCGCTGCTGAAATCCCTGGGGCGGCGCATCCTGCATACGGGGCCGGTGGGCAGTGCGTCGGTTCTCAAGGTCATGACCAACTATCTGGCGACCGCGAACCTGCTGACGGTCTGCGAAGCGCTGGTGACGATGAAGGCCGCCGGGGTCGATCTGGCCACCACCTACGAGGCGATCCGCATCTCCTCCGGCACTTCCTTCGTCGCGGAGACGGAAGGGCAGATCATCCTGAACGGGTCGCGCGACATCAGCTTCACGATGGATCTGGTGAAGAAGGATATCGGCCTGTTCCAGGCCATCGCCGAACGCGCGGGCGTGCCGCTGGAGATCAGCCCCAAGATGGTCGAAATCTTCGACGACGGCATTGCCCGCTACGGCGAGCGGGAGTTGTCGCCCAACATCATCCGGCGGCTGGAGGATGCGACGGGGCTGTCGATCCTGGCGGACGGCTTCCCGGCGGAGATGACGGACGAGGAGCCGGAGGAGGAGGGGTACGAGGTGGTGAGAGGGGGGCGGGCATAGATCCGAATAGACCTGAAAAAACAACCCGAACGGTTCTGGAATTAACCTCGATCTAAGGGTATTTCAATATTATGTAATTGAAATTGCCTTTATTTGAGAGATACTTGGAATGAGTAAGCTTCTTCAAGCATTAGCTGTTGCATCTGTTGCCATGATTTCTTCATCAGCACATGCAACGGAGGTCTACGATGGAGTGTGGCAGCTTGAAAACCGGGGAACCGGTGGCAGGCTCGGGTCAGACTACGGCTTTGGAAGTGTTACTTCGACCGGGTGGGATCTCTTTGACTTCGAGCGCAATGGCGCTGACGTGAAACTTACTTACGACTCGGCCAATGGAGTCGTCACCATCAAGGGTCAGGCCTATAGCAGCGAATCGAAAGGCCTGGTGGGCATCGACCTGAAATACTCCGGAGTCACCGGGGGTGACGAAGTCGGTACGCAGCAAACGGAAGTCGTCGGCACGATCAACGGGGTGGAAGTGATAGCGAAGCCTTCTGCAAGTGCGAAGGCCAAGAATCGGTCGCTGTTTCTCGATTCCTTAACCGCCGAAGGGTCGTTCAAAGGCACGGGTTGGCTCGGCACCGATGCAGGGCATTTCGGAGATTTCCATTTCTCCGGGGATCGAATCAAAGGCTCCGCGCCCGCCCCCGGCGGCATCGTGTTTCTGCTGCTGGCGGGAGCGGCTCTGGTGGCCCGCCAACGAAAGAAGCCTGCCTGACGGCACCGTTCGCATGACAGGTACCGAAACACTCTGCGATCATTCGCAGAGTGTTTCTGCATTTGCAGTTTTCAGCTCATCGTGATCCGTCCCTGCGACATGGAGAGTGGAACGTGATCAGATCGGATCGGGAATCGAGCCGGAAGTTGCACATTTTCTGACATTCTCCCGCTCGAACTGATGGCGCTTCATTCTGAATTGCACCCTCAGAAATCCGTCGGCGCCCCTCCCTCGCGTTTGCGCCGCTCGACGAATTCGTCCAGCGCCCTGCGCGCATCGTCCGCCATCGCGGGTGGTTCGAATTCTTCGAGGATGTTCTTCCAGATCGTATTCGCGCGCTTCTCGGCGGTGAGCGAACCGTTATCCTCCCAGTTCTCGAAATTCGACCAGTCGGACAGGAACGGCTGGTAGAATGCCGTCTCGTAGCGTTCCTGCGTATGGGGCGTGCCGAAGAAGTGGCCGCCTGCGCCCACGTCGCGGATGGCCTCGACGGCGATATCGGCCTCGGTCACGGGGACGGGGCGGATGTAGTGCTGCATCTGCTGGATCATCTCGCAATCGATGACGAATTTCTCGTAGGACGCGCAGAGACCCCCCTCCAGCCATCCCGCCCCGTGATAGACCATGTTCGTCTGCCCGGTCACCACGCCCCATAGCGAGAAGGCGCTTTCCCATGCCGCCTGGGCATCGGGGGCGTTCGCGGCGCAGGTGTTGGAGGCGCGCAGCGGCAACCCGTAGAACCGCGCCATCTGCCCCGACATCTGCGTCGCGCGCATGTATTCGGGCGTGCCGAAGGCGGGCGATCCCGTGCGCATATCCACGTTCGACGTGAACGATCCGTAGATGGCGGGCGAGCCGGGGCGCACGCATTGCAGCAGGGCGATGGCGGCCAGCCCCTCCGCCGTCTGCTGGGCGATGGCCCCCGCGATCGTCACCGGGGCCATGGCCCCCGACAACGTGAAGGGCGAGACGACGGTGGGCTGGTTGCGCGCGGCCATGCGCATGGCCCCGTCCAGCATCGGCCAGTCATGTTTCAGCGGCGAGGTCGAGTTGATATTGGTGAACATGCGGGGCGCGGCCTCGAACTCCTCGTGGCTCAGGCCGCCCGCAAGGCGCACCATCTCCATATTGTCCTCGATCCGCTCGGTCCCCAGCGAATAGGCGTGCATCACCTTGTCCGACAGCGTCAGCTTGTCGTGCAGCGCGTCGAGATGGCGGAGGGAGGCGTGGACATCGACCGGCTCGACCGGATAGCCGGAGACGAAATGCAGGCAGTTGAAATACTGGGTCAGCTTGACCAGATCGCGGAATGCCTTGCGGGTACCTGTCCGCCGCCCCTCGTCGAGATTGGAGTAGTTGGGGGGCGAGCCGACCTGCCCGAACACCATCCGCCGCCCGCCGATCTCCAGCGCGCGGTCCGGGTTGCGTGGGGTAATGGTAAAGGTGGACGGGGCAAGGGCGATCTTCTCCATCACGAAATCGCGGCCCATCAGGATGGTGACGCCGTCGTCGAGGACTTTGCAGCCCGCCTTGACCAGTATCTCGACCGCCCCGGGGTGCAGGAACTGGATGCCGATCTCCTCCAGCACCCGCATCGCGCCGTCATGCACGGCCAGCACGGATTCGGGCGTCAGCGGCTCGACCGGGGCGTCGGTGAAGGCGGGCAGGACCCAGGGCGATTGGGCGATGGCCGGTCCCTTGCCGCGCATATTGCCCGCGCGGCCCCCGCCCCGCCGGCGTCTTGGAGTATCCGGGGCGGGGGCATCCGGGGCGGGGGCGTCCGGGGGCGAGGGCATGGCGCGTCCTTTTTCAGGTGTCGCGCCCAGTGCCGCATGGCCGCCCGCCGCTGGCAAGGCCGTTTGCGACGCCCCGCATGTCGTTTTGAGGCCGCCCGTTCCTTCTCGCCACTGTCAGATGAACGCGATATACCGGCACCGGGGACGATCGCGGCACGGGGACAGCGGCATGAACGACACACGACCGACACAGGACGAGGCGGAAGCCGCCATCCGTACGCTGATCCGGTGGGCGGGGGACGACCCGACGCGCGAGGGGCTGCTCGATACGCCGGGGCGGGTGGCCCGGGCCTATCGCGAGTGGTTCTCGGGCTACGACATCGACCCGCACGCCTATCTGGAGCGGACCTTCGAGGAGGTGGAGGGCTACGACGAGATGGTCGTGCTGCGGGATATCCGCTTCGAAAGCTATTGCGAACACCACATGGCCCCCATCATCGGGCGCGCGCATGTCGGTTATATTCCCGCAGGCCGGGTGGTGGGAATCTCCAAGCTGGCGCGCGTGGTCGAAAGCTATGCCAAGCGGTTGCAGGTGCAGGAGAAGATGACCGCCCAGATCGGCGCGACCATCGAGGCGGTGCTGCAACCGCGCGGGGTGGCCGTGGTGCTGGAGGGCGAACACCAGTGCATGACCACGCGCGGCGTCCACAAGCACGGCGTCAGCATGGTGACCAGCCGGATGATGGGCCTGTTTCGCAAAGATCCGCGCACGCGGCAGGAATTCATGACCGTGATCGGCAATCCCGTGAACCGGGGGTAGGGGGGCGCGATCCTTCGGGCCGTGCGCGGGAGTGGCGGGTTCCGTATCCGGTACCCTCGCCTCCGACCTTCCGTCCCCTATCCCGCCGCCGCGCGCGTTTCGCGGTCCCCGTCGCGCTCCGCCTCGATCCACGGGGCGAGGGCGTCGGTCAGGGCGGCCTGGGAGACGGGCTTGGACAGGCAGTCGGTCATCCCCGCCGCCAGACAGGCCGCCCGTTCCGCGTCCTGCGCATGGGCCGAGAGGCCGATGATCGGGGTCGGGCTGCGGCCGTCGGCCTCCGTCTCGCGGATGCGCTGCGTCGCCTCGATACCGTTCAGGATCGGCATCGACGTATCCATGCAGATCACCCGGGGCCGATGCCTGGCATACATTTCCACCGCCGCCCGCCCGTTCGTCGCGATGGCGTAGGACCATCCGGCCAGATCGAATATCTGGGTGAAGTAGCGCCGGTTGATCGCGTCGTCCTCCGCCAGCAGCACGTCGATGGCGCGTTCGTCGGCGTCGGCGGGGGGCGTGGGCGGGGGTGCCATGGCGGAAAGTGCGGGGGCCGTGCCGGGGGCGCCGGCGGCGCGCGCATCGCGCAGGGTGGCGACGACGAGTTCGAACAGCTTGCCGGCCCGGGCGGGCTTGGGCATCGACCCCTGGATATCGAGCGCGGCGAAGCTGTCCCCGCCGTCGGGCTGGTCCACCGAGGTGAGCATGAGTATCGGGGTGTCCGCATGGGCCGGCAGGGCGCGGATCGCGTCGAGGGTCTGCGCGCCGTTCATCCCGGGCATGTGGTAGTCGAGGACGATCATGTCCGTCCGGGCCGCCCCGCCCCGCTCCCCGGCGAGATGGGCGAGCACCGCGTCGCCGCTGGCGAATTCGGTGCAGCGGAAGCGCCAGGCCCCCAGTTGCTCGCGCAGGATGATGCGGTTCGTCTCGTTGTCGTCCACGATCACCACATGCGCGCCGCCGACATCGACGGGCGCGCGCTGGCGGCGACCCTCGCTCGAATCGATCGGCAGATCGAGCCGGACCCGGAACACCGAGCCGCGCCCCGCTTCGGAATCCAGATCGACGGTGCCGCCCATCAGATCGACCAGCGAGGCCACGATGGACAGGCCCAGTCCCGTTCCCTGATACTGCCGCGTGGTCGAGCCGTCGACCTGCGAGAATTTCTGGAATACATGCTCCCGCTTGTCGTCCGGAATGCCGATGCCCGTATCCTCGACCCGGATGTCGAGCATGGCCATCCCGTCCGCGCTCACGGTTCCGCCGACATTGACGAAGACGTGCCCGGCCTCGGTGAACTTCACGGCATTGCCGACCAGATTGGTCACGATCTGCCGGACCCGGCCCCCGTCGCCCACGAACAGGGTCGGCAGGGCCGGATCGATCCGCACGTTCAGCTCCAGACCCTTGGCGGCGACATCCATGGCGACGATATTGGCCACGTCGTCGACCGCATCGGCCAGATCGAAGGGTTCGGCGTGCAGTTCCAGCCGACCGGCGGCGATCCTGGAGAAGTCGAGAATGTCGTTGAGGATCGTCATCAGGGCATTGCCGGAGCGCAGGATGATCTCGGCGAACGACCCCTGCCTGTCGGTCAGCCCGCTGCGGGTCAGCAGTTCGGCCATGCCGATGATGCCGTTCATCGGGGTGCGGATCTCGTGGCTCATGTTCGCGAGGAATTCGGATTTCGACTTCTCGGCCAGTTCGGCGGCGCGGCGGGCCTCCTCGCTCTCGTGATGCTCGGTGACGTCGACGACATAGCCGACCAGATGCGGAATCCCGCCGTCTTCCGGAAGGACGATCCGGCTGAATTCCGAGACATGGCGCACGTCGCCCGTGCGGGTCACGATGCGGTACTTCATGTTGATGCCGGTGGGCGAGGGGTGGCTCTTCCACGCATCCTCCTCGCGCCCGACCCGCTCCAGGTCGTCGGGGTGGATCAGGTCGGCGTGGGTCACCGCGCCGGACAGGAACGCTTCGCGGGGCCAGCCGGTCAGTGCCTCGACATTGCAGCTCGCCTCGACCACGGGCCATAGGCCGTTGACGTTCTGCCGGACGAACATCATGACCGGACCGTGGGAGAAGGCTTTCCGGAAGAGATCGGAATCCATGGCTGACCTTTTCGGCGGCATGCGGGCGATCGGGGGTGTACCCTTCCGCTATACGCACAGAGTGTTAGCGAATTGGTAACGATGATTATCCGGTGCGGATTTTTGTCGGAATCGCCTCCGAAGGGTGGTCCCGGGGGATTTTCGTGGCCGGGATGGCGCGGCCTGCGCTAAGTCGTGGCGATGCTGCGTATCCACCATGCCCATGACGCCGCGACGCGCTCCGGCGTGACCGTGCTGTTGCCCGATGCGGCGCTGTGCTGTGCGGTCGACATGCGCGGCGGCGGCCCGGCGACGCGCGAGACGGATGCGGTGGGTCCGCAGGCGACCCTCGGCATCGCCCACGCGATCGTGCTGTCCGGCGGGTCGGTCTTCGGGCTGGCGGCGGCGGATGCGGTGGCGGCGGCGCTGTCGGCGCGGGGTGCCGGGCTGGCGCTGGTGCCGGATACGCCGCCCGTCCCCATCGTCCCCGCCGCGTGCCTCTACGATCTGGACAATGGCGGGGCGAAGGGCTGGGGCGTGACCCCGCCCTATGCGGCCCTGGCGCGGGCGGCGCTGGCGGGTGCTGCGGATACGGGAACGATGGGCAGTGTCGGGGCCGGGTTCGGGGCGACGGCGGGGATATGGCGCGGGGGCTTCGGCACGGCATCGGCGATGCACGGGGGCATCGCGGTCGCCGCCCATGTCGCGACGAACGCCATCGGCTCGCCGCTGATGCCGGGCGGGCGCTGCTTCTGGGCGTGGCCGTTCGAGCGGGAGGGGGAATTCGGCGGATATCGCCCCGGTCCCGTGGACCCGCCTCCCGCCCTGCCGCCCGACATCAAGGGCGGCGATATCGCGGCACAGGGCGGGGCGGCGACCTGCATCGGCGCGGTGACCGTCTGCGCCCCGCAGACCCGCACGGCATTGAGGCGCATCGCGGTGATGGCGCAGGACGGCCTCGCCCGCGCCCTGCGCCCCAGCCACGCCCCCTTCGACGGCGACACGATCTTCGCGCTGGGACCGCAGGGCGCGGGGGACGACGACCCGCGCGAGACGATGGCGCTCGGCGCGCTGGCGGCCGATTGCGTGGCCCGGGCGGTGGCGCTGGGCTGCTGGCACGCGCAAGAAGGGGGCGCGCCGACTGTACGGGCTTCAATTTCGCGCGGGTCTGCCCTATAACCCGCGCCACACTCCGGAAACCGACGCGAGGGAACCCCATGGCCGGCCACTCGAAATGGGCGAATATCCAGCACCGCAAGGGGCGGCAGGATGCCGTCCGCGCCAAGCAATTCTCCAAGTTCTCCAAGGAGATCACGGTCGCCGCGAAGATGGGCGACCCCGATCCCGACAAGAACCCGCGCCTGCGCCTGGCGGTGCGCGAGGCGAAATCGCAGTCGATGCCCAAGGACAATATCGAACGCGCGATCAAGAAGGCGATCGGGGGCGATGCCGAGAACTACGACGAGATCCGCTACGAGGGCTACGGCCCCGGCGGCGTGGCCATCATCGTCGAGGCGCTGACGGACAACCGCAACCGCACCGCCTCCGTCGTGCGCTCGACCTTCACCAAGAACGGCGGGAATCTGGGCGAGACCGGCTCCGTCGGCTTCATGTTCGACCGCAAGGGGCAGATCCTGTACCCCGCCGATGCCGGGGACGCCGATTCGATCATGGACGCCGCCATCGAGGCCGGGGCCGAGGACGCCGAGACTTCCGAGGACGGCCATGTCATCCTCTGCGACGGGGGCGACCTGAACGAGGTATCGAACGCGCTGGAGGAGGCCCTGGGCGAACCCGCGAGTGCCAAGCTGATCTGGAAGCCCCAGACCTCCAGCCCCGTCGATCTCGACCAGGGTCGCACCCTGTTCAAGCTGATCGCCGCGCTGGAAGACGACGACGACGTGCAGTCGGTCACCGCCAATTTCGAGATGTCGGACGAGGTGATGGACGCGCTGTCGAGCGAATGATGCGGGGGGTGGAGCAAAGGCGCTCCGCCCCGGGCGAAGACCCGGGGCCTCGCTCAGTAGTTTACTAATCGCCGAGGCCCCGGGTCTTCGCCCGGGGCAGGGAAGCCCCTGAAACCATGACCCTGCTGTTCGAACACCCCCCCGAATTCACGCTGTCCGCCGCCTCCCGGTGGTGGGGCGCGCTCGACAAGCCGTTGCTGGCAGCGGTCGTCTTCCTGTTCTGCACCGGTCTCGTGATCGCGTTCTCGACCAGTCCGATCCTCGCCATCCCGCGCGAGCAGGCGACGTTCTACTACGCCGAGCGGCAACTGATCTTCGCCATCCCCTCCGCGATCCTGTTCGTGGCCCTGACGATGATGGCCCCGCGCGAGATCCGGCGGGCGGGGGTGATGCTGTTCGTCGCGGTCATCGCCCTGCTGCTGATCGTGCTGGTCTTCGGGGAGGAGCGGAACGGGTCGAAACGCTGGATCTCGATGGTCTTCTTCTCGATCCAGCCGTCCGAACTGGCGAAACCCGCGCTGATCGCGATGTCGGCCTGGATGTTCTCGCTGCGCCCCGGCACCGGCGCGCCCCCGGGCAGCCTGATCGCCGTCGGGTGCCTCGCGCTGGTCGCCATGCTGGTCGCGTTGCAGCCCGATTACAGCCAGACCGCGCTGATCTGCGCGGTGTGGGGGGCGATGTTCTTCATGACCGGGGCGTCGATCGTCTGGGCGGCGTCGGCGGGGCTGATCGGCATCGCGGCCATCGCGGTGGCCTTTGCCGTGTCGCCCTATGTCGCCGACCGCATCCGCCTGTTGTTCGATACCGAGGCGACGGGGGGCGGGGGGCAGATCCGCCGGATGCTCGACGCGATCCAGAACGGCGGGCTGTGGGGCGTGGGACCGGGGGAGGGGACGGCGAAGTTCCGCGTGCCGGACGCCCATTCCGATTTCGTCATCGCCGTGGTGGCCGAGGAATACGGCCTCGCCGTCACCCTCGTGATGATCGCCGCCTTCGCCCTCGTCACGATCCGGGGGATGCTGATCGCCATCGCGCTCAGGAGCCTGTTCGCCCGCTATGCCGTATGCGGATTGTCGGCGCTGGTCGGGTTCCAGGCCTTCATCCATATCGGCGTCGCCGCGCGCATCCTGCCCCCCACGGGCATGACGTTGCCGCTGGTCAGCTATGGCGGGTCGTCGCTGCTGGCGATGGGGATCGCGTGCGGGATGCTGCTGGGCCTGACGCGCAAGGATGTGGAGCGGATGCGATGAGTGCGCCGCGCCATGCCGTTCTCGCCGCCGGGGGAACCGGGGGCCACATGTTCCCCGCGCAATCGCTGGCCGAGGAACTGCTGCGCCGGGGGTGGCGGGTGACGCTGGCCTCCGATGCGCGCGGGATGCGCTATGCGGGGGGCTTTCCGCAGGCGGTCGCGCGGCAGGAGCTGGCGGCGGCGACCACGGCGCGGGGGGGGCTGACGGCGAAGCTCGCGGCCCCCGTGACCCTGCTGCGGGGGATGTGGCAGGCGCGGCGGTGGATGCGGGCGGATCGGCCCGACGTGGTGATCGGCTTCGGCGGCTATCCGGCGGCCCCGGCGATGGCGGCGGCGGCGGCGCTGGGCATCCCGCGCCTGATCCACGAGCAGAACAACGTGCTGGGCCGCGCAAATCGCCTGTTCGTGCGTCGGGTGCATACCCTTGCCTGCGGCATCGGTGTGCCGGGCAATACCCCGCCGGGGGTGCGCAGCGTCGAGACGGGGAACCCGGTGCGGGGGGCCGCGCTGGCGGTGGCGGGGCGGGCCTATGTGCCGCCGAATGATGGCCCGGTGAACCTGCTGGTCTTCGGCGGATCGCAGGGTGCGAGCGTATTGTCCGAGATGCTGCCCCCCGCGCTGTCCTTCCTGCCCGATGCCCTGCGCGCGTGGGTGCATGTGACGCAACAGGCGCGCGAGGCGGAAATCGGCGCGCTGACCGATAACTACGCCGCCGCCGATATCACGCGGGTCGAGGCCGCGCCGTTCTTCGACGACATGCCCGCGCGGATCGCGGACGCGCATCTGGTCGTCGCCCGGGCGGGGGCGTCGACCTGCGCCGAACTCGCGGTGATCGGGCGTCCGTCGATCCTGATCCCCCTGCCCACGGCGATGAGCGACCACCAGAGCGCGAATGCCGGGTGGCTGGCGGATGCCGGGGCGGCGGTGGCGGTGGCGCAGGCGGGCCTGACGCCGGAAGCGTTGGGGCGGATCATCGGAGAATTGCTGGCCGACCCCGCGCGACTGTCGCGAATGGCCGGGGCGGCGACGGGCATCGCGCGGCCCGATGCGGCGGTGCGGCTGGCGGATCTGGTGGGGGAGGTGGCGGGGCGGTGAGGCGTTGCTCCGCCCCGGGTCGTTGCCCGGAGCGGAATGGTTCTTACTGCCCGTCCCGATACGCCCCGAACCACCCCAGCCCGTCCACCGTCTCCCCCCCGGGCCGATACTCGCACCCGACCCAGCCGTCGTATCCCGTCTCGTCCAGCACCGTCATCAGGTGCGGAAAGTTCAGTTCGCCGGTGTCCGGCTCCTGACGTTTCGGGACGGAGGCGACCTGCACGTGCCGGGTCACGGGGGCCAGCGCGCGGATGCGTTCGGTCAGGTCGCCCTGCATGATCTGGCAGTGATAGAGGTCCAGTTGCAGCGCCAGATTCGGCGCGGCGACCTCGGCGACGATCCCGCGCGCGTCCTCCTGATTGTCCAGATGATAGCCGGGCATGTCGCGGTGGTTGATCGGCTCGATCACGAATCCCTGATCCGGGGCCTGCGCGCAGGCATGGCGCAGGTTGGCGAGGAATGTCGCGCGGGATGCGGGGCCCTTGGCGATGCCGGACATGATGTGGATGTTCACCGGCCCGATCGTCGCCGCGAAGTCCAGCGCCCGGTCCAGATCCCGGCGGAACCGGTCTTCGGCCCCCGGCACGGCGGCGAACCCCCGCTCCCCGGCGGCGAAATCGCCCGCATCGGTGTTGTAGAGGGCCTGCGTCAGCCCGTTATCCTTCAGCGCGGCGGCGATGGCACCGGCATCCTCGGCATAGGGAAACAGGTACTCGACCCCCCGGAACCCGGCCTTTGCTGCAGCCTCGAACCGCTGCATGAACGGGACTTCGGTGAACATCATCGACAGGTTGGCGGCGAAGCGGGGCATGGGCGGTCAGTCCTTTGCAGGGCGGCGGGCGTGGATGCGCAGTTGCGTGATCTGATGCTTGGAGCGGCGCACGATGTCGAAGCGGTGGTCGTGGAAGACGAAGCTCTGCCCCTCGAACGGGATCGCCTGCGCCTCGTGGATGACCAGCCCGGCGATGGTCGTCGCCTCCTCGTCCGGCAGTTTCCAGTCGAAGAAGCGGTTCAGGTCGCGGATCGAGACGGTGCCGTCGACCAGGTACGACCCGTCCGATTCGCGGGTCACCCCGTCGGCATCCACGTCGTGCTCGTCCGAAATGTCGCCGACGATCTCCTCCAGGATATCCTCCAGCGTGATGAGGCCCTGCAACGCGCCGTATTCGTCGACCACCAGGGCGAAGTGCCGCTTGCGGGTCAGGAAGGCCTTCAGCTGATCGGACAGGGTGGTGGTGTCCGGCACGAACCACGGCTTGATGGACAGTTCGGCGATGTCGAACCCGTCGAGGTCGATGGTGCCGCCCGCCCGGGCCTTGGCATCGAAGGCGCGCAGCACGTCCTTGGCATGGACGACGCCGACGATGTTCTCCGGATGGTCGCGCCACAGCGGGATGCGCGTATAGGGGCTGTCGACCAGCGCCTCCAGCAGCGCAGCGGGCGGATCGTCGGCGTTGAGGGTGATGATGCTGCGCCGGTGCATCATCACCTCGGCCACCTCGCGATGCGCCAGATCCAGCGCGCCGACCAGACGGTCGCGGTCGCTCTTGACCACGCCGCCCTCGGAATGGTGCAGGTCGATGGCGCCCCGGATCTCCTCGCGCGCCTCGTGCGAGAGGACGCGGGTGCCTTTCTCCAGCGTCACGCCGAAGATCGAGAGGGTGAACCGCACGATGGCCTGCACCGCCAGCACGACCGGATACGTCACCTTGACCAGAACCGCGAGGGGGCGCGCGGCGAACAGCGACACGGCCTCCGGATTGGTGAAGGCGTAGGTCTTGGGCAGCACCTCGGCGAAGATCATGACCAGCAGCGTCATCACCAGGGTCGCGATTGCCACCCCCGATTCGCCGAACAGCGCGATGGCCAGCGACGTCGCCAGCGAGGCGGCGAGGATATTGACGAGGTTGTTCCCGATCAGGATCGCCCCGATCAGCGTCTCGCCGTCATCCGTCAGGTCGATGGCGCGCTGGGCGCTGGTGCTGCCCTGGTCCGCCAGACGGCGCAGCTTTGCTCGGCTCACCGCCGTCAGCGCCGTTTCGGACCCCGAGAAGCAGGCGGACATGAAGAGAAGACCCAGGATCACCGCAGCGATCCAGAGGGGGGGCGAACCCTGTTGCGCCTGCTCCACCGCCGGGGCTGCGGCGGTCTGGGCCAAGGCGATACTCGCGGGGATGTGAACCATTGTTGCGGCGTCCTGCTATGCTAGGGCCTACATAGGGGTCGTGGCCCCCTTTTGCCACGGCGAGCGGGAGAGAAGAGATGACGGATGTGCTGTCCCGGCACCAGGATTTCGGAACGCTCGACGGGCCGGTGCTGCTGTTCGGCGGGCCGTACTCGAATTTCGAGGCGACGGCGGCGCTGTTCGAGCACGCCTCCGTGCTGGGAATTACCGGGCCGCGCATGATCTGCACCGGCGATGTCTGCGCCTATTGCGGCAATCCGGCGGAGACGGCGCGGCTGGTCATGGGGTCGGGCTGCGCGGTGATCGCGGGGAATTGCGAGCTGTCGCTGGGCGCGCGCGCCGCCGATTGCGGATGCGGGTTCGAGGAGGGCGCGGCCTGCGACCGGTTCGCCATGGAGTGGTTCATTTTCGCCGATGCGGCGCTGGACGACGGGTCGCGGGCGTGGATGCGCGGGGTGCCGGGGGTCGGCACGTTTCGCGCGTTCGGGCGGCGCTACGCGGTGGTGCACGGGGCGGCCTCGGCAGTGAACCGGTTCCTGTGGCCGACCACGGACGACGCGACCCTGTGCGCGGAAATCGACCTGATCGAGCGCGCGCTGGGACCGGTGGACGGCGTGGTCGCGGGGCATACCGGAATACCGTTCACGCGGGATCTGGCCCATGGCAGGCGCATCGTGCGGTGGATCAATGCCGGGGCCGTCGGCCTGCCCGCCCATGACGGCGACGCACGCACGCGATTCGCGCTGCTGACCGAAGACGGCGTGACGTTCGAGCGGCTGGCCTACGACCACGGCGCGGCGGCGGCGGCGATGCGCACGGCGGGCCTGCGCGCGGGCTACGACCGGTCGCTGGAGAGCGGCTGGTGGCCGAGCGAGGACAGCTTTCCGGCAGCGATGCGGCTGGGGCGAGTGGCGTAGGTGGCCGCTCTGCCCCGGGCGCAAGACCCGGAGCCTTGCAGTGCGTGCTACCCCTTCTCCCGCGCCAGCGGATGTTTCATGAATACCAGATCGGTCAGGTCGTCGGTCAGGACATGGGTGTAGATCTCGGTCGTCGCGATGTCCGAATGGCCGAGCAGGGTCTGGATCACGCGCAGGTCGGCCCCGTTTGCCAGCAGATGCGTCGCGAAGGCGTGGCGCAGGGTGTGGGGCGAGACCTGCGTGGCATCCAGCCCCGCCTCCGCCGCCAGCGCGCGCAGGATCTGGAACAGGCGCGTGCGGGTCAGGTGGCCCAGCGCACCGCGCGACGGGAACAGGAAGGGCGATGCCTTGTCCCGCGTCAGGTCGCGGGCGGGGATGTAGGCGGCCAGCGCCTCGCGCGCCCGGTCCGACAGCGGGGCGAGGCGATCCTTGCCCCCCTTGCCCCGCACCGGCACCATCTTCGGCAGGCGGCGCACGGTGGTCACGGGCAGGGACACGAGTTCGGACACGCGCAGGCCCGAGGCGTACAGCATCTCGATCAGGCAGGTATTGCGCAGGGATCTGAGGCTGTCCCCCTTGCGCGCCACGGCCAGCAGGGCCGAGATATCGTCGACCGACAGGGTGCGGGGCAGGGCGCGCGCTTTCCTGGGTCCCTTGATCGGGGCGGCGGGGTCGTCGTCGCGCCAGCCCTCGTCGAACAGGAAGGCGTGGAACTGCCGGATGGCCGACAGGTGCCGGGCGCGGGTGCTGGCGGCGAATCCGGCGGCGTCGAGACCGGCGAGATGTACCTCGATATCCTGCCGGGTCGTGGTCGTGAAATCCCGTTCGCCGAAGGATTTCTCGTATTCCGCCAGATCGCGGCGATAGGCATCCAGCGTGTTCAGCGCCGCCCCCCGCTCGGCGGCGAGGTGGTTGAGGAAGGCCCCGACCGCATCGCCCGCGTTCCGCGTCGTCATCGGGGCGACCGCAAGACGTCTACCGCCATCGTTCGGTAATCATCGCCTCGATGGCGATCTTCCGCGCCTCGTCCTCCAGCCCCACCTCGCGCAGCGCCCGGATGACGGTGTCGAGCGTGCGGGCCGTGGGGGGCGATTCCGCGCCGATGGCGGCGGTGGCGGCCAGCACGGTCTCGGCGACCTTTCCCTCGCGGGCGGTCTTGAGCAGGCCCTCGTCCGGCAGGGGCGGGCGCAGGGCGATGCCCAGACCGGCGAGGGAGGCGAGCGCGCGGCGGGCATGTTCGTCGCCGTTGCGGGTGCGCAGGCGCAGGGTATCGCCGTAGTCGCGCTGCCACCGGGCGCTCCAGCGCGAATCGGCCACGGCCATCACGGCGGCGACATCGGCCACTTCCTCCGGCGTCGCGGCGGTCTGGGCCGCCGACCACGCGCCCGCCTCCTCCGTGAAGCCGCCCAGCAGCATCGCGTCGCGCAGGGCATAGCCCACCGTGTTCATCTGCGCCGCCTGTTCCGACGGAATGCGCGCCGCCATGGGGCCGAAGACCCGGGCGAGTTGCGCAAAGCCGCCGCGCCCCGCCGATCCGGCCCGGGCGATCAGGGCGTCGCCGATGGTCCGGGCATCCGGCGTCCTGTCGGCATCGCGCACGGCCTTCGCCCGCTCGCCCAGCGTGCCGTTCACGTCATCGGCGAAGGAGATATACATCTCCCGCAGGATCCGCGTCTCGATCGCGCCCACGGCTTCCAGCCGTTCGGCGGCGACCAGCGCGCCCTTCGGCCCGGTGCTTTCGAGCGAGAAGAGACCGGCGATCATGGGCAGGGGCGCGCTCTCGATGGCGGGTTTGTTGGCGCGGCCCATGCTGCGCAGCATGGCGATGCGCAGCGGGGTCAGCATGCTGGCATGGGGAATGGGGACGTAGTCGATCAGCGTCTCGTCGACCAGCGCCTCCAGCAGGGGGGCATCGGTCGGCTCGACGCTGCCCAATTCGACCATCGCGTTCACGGCCACCGCTGCCAGCGGGTCCCCCGTGCGGGCGAGGCAGTAGGCGCGCAGGGCGGGCCAGAACCTGTCCGCATCGGTACCGGTGGAGGGCGGCGCATCGGCCCCGAGCACGTCCTTCTCGCACAGCGTCTCGTCGCGCCCGACGATCAGCGCGGCCTCGGCCCGGGCGCGGCGCAGGGCGGCCCCGGGCGAGCGACCGGCGGCCCCGGCGAGGCTGGAGGCTTCCTCGGCGGCCCCGAAGCGGATCAGCGCCCGGGCGCGGGCGGCGAGCAGGCCGTCGGACCCCTCCGGCGGCGTGGCCCCCGCGACCAGGACCCGGCGCACCAGACGGTTGACGGTGTAGAGGGGCGCGGGGTCGGCCGCATCGATCAGCGCGATGGCCCGCGCGCCGGGGGTCGCGCCCCACATGCCGTCCGTCAGGCCCAGTGATTCGGCCCCGGCCAGCCCGGCGGCCTCCACCGAAGGCGCATCGAGGCTGGTCGACCCGATCGCCGAGCCGAAACCGTTCTCGCCCGTATCGTAGTTCCCGGTCGGCGAGACCGTGACCGGCTCGTCCGGATCGCCGATGGCGCTGGGCTGGCCGAGCAGCACGTCCTGACCGACGGCGGGAAGGGTGCCGAAACAGAGAATCAGGGAAAACGGCAGCAGCGACCTAGTCGCTTTGAAACAGAACATCCTGCGGAACCTCATGAACCAGGTCGCGAAGCGGCGAGGGAATATCGACGATCACGACATAGGCCGCCGCCGCCAACAGGGCGAGCAGCACCAGAATGAGCAGAAACCTCAAGAAGCGGCCCACCGCATTCCCCTTTCAATGCAACCCGTCGCGGATTATAGCACCCGCATATAGGAATAACGTTACGTCAGACTTAGTGTATAGGGTCGTGAGCGCGTGTGTCACACCGCGTTTTCGTGGTGGCGGTAAATTATGGCGAAAGATCAACAGACGACGAAGTCATATGCCGTCCTGCGGCGGCATGTGGTGTTCGTCGGCCTGATGGGCGCGGGCAAGAGCGCGATCGGCCGCCGGGTCGCCGCCCGCATCGGCGCGCGCTTCCTCGATTCTGATGCCGAGATCGAGAAGGCCGCCGGAATGCAGATCTCCGATATCTTCGCCGTGCATGGCGAGGCGGACTTCCGCAGCGGCGAACGCCGGGTCATCGCGCGCCTGCTGGGCGAGGCGCCGATGGTGCTGGCCACGGGCGGGGGAGCCTACATGGACGACGAGACCCGCGCCATGCTGCGGCGGGAGGCGACGACGATCTGGATGCGCGCGGAACTCGACGTGCTGGTCAAACGCTGCGCGAAGCGGGGCCACAGGCCGCTGCTGAGGACCGGCAATCCGCGCACGATCCTCGCCGGGCTGATGGATGCGCGCTATCCCGTCTATGCGGAATCGGACGTGGTGGTCGACAGCCGCGACGAACCGCACGAGATCGCCGTGCGCAGCATCGTCGACACGCTGCGCGCCCGGGGGGATCTGGTCGCATGAGCATCCCCGAACCGAAGATCGTCCCCGTCGCGCTGGGCGAGCGCAGCTACGACGTCGCCATCGGCACGGGTCTGCTGCCCGAGGCCGGGACGCGGCTGGAACGATTCTTTCGCCGCCCGCGCACGGTGATCGTCAGCGACGAGACTGTTGCAGAATTACATCTGGCAACACTTCAGGACGGGCTGCTGAAGGCCGGGATCGCGTCGGAGGCGATCGTCGTCCCCCCCGGCGAATCGTCGAAAAGCTGGCCGGTGCTGGAGCGGGTGGTCGAGGCGCTGCTGGGCGCGAAGGTCGAGCGGAAGGACGTGGTCGTCGCGCTGGGGGGCGGCGTGATCGGCGATCTGGCGGGATTCGCCTGCGCCATCCTGCGCCGGGGCGTCGATTTCGTGCAGATACCCACCTCGCTGCTGGCCCAGGTCGACAGTTCGGTCGGCGGCAAGACCGGCATCAACTCGCCGCTGGGCAAGAACCTGATCGGTGCCTTCCACCAGCCGCGCCACGTCCTGATCGATATCGACGTGCTCGATACCCTGAACGGGCGCGAATTCCTGTCCGGCTACGGCGAGGTGGTGAAATACGGCCTGCTGGGCGACGAGGCGTTCTTCGACTGGCTGGAGAATGCAGGCCCGCGCCTGCGCGACGGCGACAAGGCGGCGCGGATCGAGGCGGTCGAGCGCTCGGTCGCGGCGAAGGCCGGGATCGTGTCGCGCGACGAGAAGGAGCACGGCGAGCGCGCGCTCCTGAACCTCGGCCACACCTTCGCCCATGCGCTGGAGGCGGCGACGGGCTATTCGGACCGGCTGCTGCACGGCGAGGCGGTGGCGGTCGGCACCGGTCTGGCCTTCGCCCTGTCCGCGCGCACGGGGCTGTGTTCCCAGGAAACACCGTCGCGGGTGGCCGCGCATTTCGCGGATATGGGGCTGAAGCGGACCCTCGCCGACATCCCCGGCGCGCTGCCCGATGCGGAGGCGCTGATGACGCTGATGGCCCAGGACAAGAAGGTCAGCGACGGGGTCACCGCCTTCATCGTCGCGCGGGGGATCGGGCAGGCCTTCGTCAGCACCGACGTGCCGCCCGCCGACGTGCGCGCCGTTCTGGATGCCGCGCTGACGGAAAAGGCGGGTCGTCCGGGGTGATCGGGGTGACCGGGGCGGGGGCGGGGGCGGCTACAGGATCGCGCCCGTGATGCCGCTCGCCTCGCGGATCGCGGCGGCGCTGTCCGGCGAGACATCCCAGACGCCCAGGAACACCGCATCCTCGCCGTCCCCGCTGCGCCCGACGACATCGGGTCGCCAGCCGCTGTGGTGAAAGGCGTGCAGCGTCCGGCGGTCGAACAGGCCGACCACCTTCGCCACCCCCTCCGCAAGCGCCGTTTCGCACAACCCGAGCAGCAGGCAGGTCGTCGCATGCTCGATATGCAGCGCCGTCATGTCCTGCGCCCCCTGCGTCTCGACGCAGAACCGGGTGCATTCCCAGACCCTGGGCGAGTCGAGCGCAACCCCGTCCAGCACCGCCGAGAAATGGTCGCGCAGCATCGTCTCGCCCGTCGTGGGCAGAAGGCGCAGCGACCCGACATGGTGCCCGGCCCCGTCGGTGGCGATCAGGTACAGCGGGTCCAGAGCGTCGTAGCGATCCATCTCCCGGCCCTCGGCATCCTCGGTGACGGTCCAGCCCAGACGGTCCCCGAACAGGCGCTTGCGGGAGCGGAACATCTGGTCGAGGAGTGCCGTGTTCGAGGTCGCGTCGCTGCCGGTAATTCTTGTTATCACGCCGTGTTCCTGAAACTCACCCATGGAGTGCATTTATATCTGATACCCATATAAAGGGTAAACAAGAACTTGCGTGCATCATGCAGAAATTCGTTCGCGGCGATCGTATGGTATACGCCGCGCGAGCTTCCCCTTCCAAAATCCGTATACAACTGTTAACGACTGTACAGCCGCGACTTGCGACGGCTGGGGTAGGGTGATGGACGCGCAAACGGTCGTCGGTATAGGCGCATCCGCCGGGGGGCTTGAAGCGCTCGAAAAGCTGCTGGACGGCACCCGGCCCGACGGACGCTCGGCCTATGTCGTCGTCACGCATCTGTCACCGGACTTCAAGAGCCTGCTGGACGAGCTGCTGCGGCGGCATACCGACATGACGGTCTGCGTCGTCGAGGAGGGGATGCGGATCGAGGCGGATGCCGTCTACGTCATTCCCCCGAATACCGAGATGATCGTGATGCAGGACCGCCTGCATCTCAGCGACCGGGGGCGCAGCCCGGCCCAGACCATGCCCATCAACGTGTTCCTGTCCTCGCTGGCCAAGGAATACGGTCCCCGCGCCATCGCCGTGATCCTGTCGGGATCGGGCAGCGACGGCTCGAAGGGGGCGGAGGAGGTGCGCGCGGCCGGGGGCCTCGTCATCGTGCAGGACCCCGAAACGGCGCGGTTCGACAGCATGCCCCGGGCCGCCATCTCGAAATGCGTGAAGGTCAGGACCGCGAAGCCGGAGAACATCGGCACCATCGTCAGCGGACGTGCAGGAGGCATGGACATCATTCTGGAAGACGAAATGCCGGGCGATACCTCGGTCGACCACCGTGCCGAGGCGCTGAGCGAGATCCTGAACCTGATCTACGGCGTCGCGAACGTCGATTTCTCGCTCTACAAGATGAAGACCATCTATCGCCGGGTGCGCCGCCGGGTGCAGGCGAACGGCCACGACTCGCTCGACGCCTATCTGGCCCAGCTGAAGACCGACAAGAAGGAACTGGAGGCGCTGGCGGACGACATGCTGATCACGGTGACCGAATTCTTTCGCGATACCGAGGCCTTCGACTTTCTGGAAAAGGAGATCATTCCCGACATCGTCGCGAAATCCGATCCGATCCGCCCGATCCGGATGTGGATCGCGGCGTGCTCCTACGGCCAGGAAGCCTACAGCATCGCGATCCTGCTGCATATGGAGGCGCTTCGCCAGGGCGTGCGGATCGAGCCGCAGATCTATGCGACGGACCTGCGAGAGGCGTCGATCCAGAAGGCGGGGCAGGGCGTGTTTCAGGCCCGGGATCTGGCCCTGCTGCCCGAAGCGACGAAGAAGGAATGCTTCGAGCGGATATCCGACGACGAATACCGGATCATCCAGTCGATCCGGCGGTGGATGGTCTTCGCGGAGCACAATATCCTGCGCGACCCGCCCTTTACCCGCCTCGATTTCGTGTCCTGCCGGAACGTGCTGATCTATTTCGAGCCGGAGGCCCAGCGCAAGGCGCTCTCGCTGTTCAATTTCGGCCTGAAGGACAAGGGCATCCTGTTCCTGGGGCGCAGCGAGACCCTGGGCGAACTGGCCGAGGACTTCCAGACGATCAGCCAGCCCTGGCGGGTATTCCGCAAGATCGGGGCCGCCGCCGCCTACAACCTGTCGATCGGCACGCGGCTGGCGGCCATCGACAACGTGTCCCGGGCGCGGGGGGTGTACGGCGGCGCGTCGATCCCCCTCGCCGTGGGCAAGCAGCGCCTCGGCCCGGCCTATGCCGCGCTGATCGAAAGCTTCATCCCGCAAGGGGCGCTGATCACGGTGAACCGCGAGGTCCTGCACCTGTTCGGCGATGCCGACGATTTCCTGCGCACGCCGAAGGGCGTGATGGACGCCGATATCATGAAGATGGCCCCGCCCCCCCTGCGGGTGCCGCTGGCGGCGGCGCTGGACCGGGCCGCGAGCGAGGGCCGCGAGATCGTCTTTCCCCGGATCAAGGGGGATTTTGCCGGTACGGATGCCGAGATGTCGCTGCGGATCGTGCCCCTGCGCGCCTCGTCCTCGTCGGAGATCAAGTACTTCTTCGTCGGGCTGGACCGGCAGAAGGCGGCCGAGCCGGAGGTCATCGAACCCGCCCTGCTGCTGGACACGACCGCGCTGGAGAGCGAACGGGTCATGAGCCTCGAACGCGAATTGCAGGCCACGCGCGAGAACCTGCAGGCGACGATCGAGGAGGTCGAGACCTCCAACGAGGAGCTTCAGTCCACGAACGAGGAACTGATGGCCTCCAACGAGGAACTCCAGTCCACGAACGAGGAACTGCAATCGGTCAACGAGGAACTCTACACCGTCAATGCCGAATACCAGAAGAAGAACGACGAACTCGAAGACGTCACCCGGGATATCGACAACCTGATTTCCTCCACGGCCATCGGGGTCATCTTCGTCGATGGCGAGTTGCGGATGCGCCGCTTCACCGATGCGGTCTCGCGCGTCCTGAACGTCGCCCCCGTCGATATCGGGCGCGCCCTGCCGGACATCACGCACCGCCTGGTGGATTTCGACCTCGTGCCGCGCATCCGGGAGGCGTTGGCCGAGCGCCGGATCAAGGTGGTCGAGGCGTCGGACGTGGATGGCGACTGGTGGCAGATCCGCATCATCCCCCTCGCCGCCCAGTGGGGCCGGGGGGACGGGGCCGTCATCACGATCTACGAGATCACGGCCCTGCGCGAGGCCCAGTTGACGGCGGAGGCGCGGACCGAGGACCTGCGCCTGATCGCGGAGATGACGGGCGCGCATGTCATCCACCAGAACCCCGATGGCGGGTTCGCGCGCCCGGAACCCGGCTGGATCACGCTTTCGGGCCAGCGCGACGAGGCCGCCCGGGGGTTCGGCTGGATCGATGCGACGCACCCGGACAACCACGACCGTCTCCGCCGCTTCTGGAAGGAGGCAAACCCCGAACCCGAGGACGTGCTTCAGACGCATGTTCGGGTGAAGGAGATGAAGGACACCGCGTATCGGCACCTGACGGTGCTGTCGACGCCGGAATTCAGCACCAAGGGGGTCCACAGGGGCTGGGTTACGGTGCTGATCGATGTCGAGGACGCGATCCAGTCCGAGCATGTGGTGCGGGAGTCGGAGCGGCTGCTGGACACGGTGCTTCAGATCACGCCTTCGCGCATCTCCTATGTCGATGCGGACAAGCGTTACCGCTACGTCAACCACGCCTACGAGGATGCCTTCGGCATGAAGCGCGACGAGATCGTCTCGAAGCGCGTGGTCGATGTCCTGCCCGAGGACATGCATGTCCAGGTATTCTCGCATATCGACCGCGCCCTGTCGGGCGAGCGCACGGAATACACCCTGCACGGCAGTTCGCTTCAGGGCGATACCGAGATCCTGCACGTGCAGTACGAACCCGATATCCGCCCCGACGGCGAGGTGCCGGGCCTGGCCGTCAGCGTCTGCGATATCACCAAGGCGTTCGAGGAGATCGACGCGCAGTTGCAGCACAAGGCCCTCGTCGCCGACGTGCTGTCCCGGTCCTCCCTCGCGATCCTCGTGATGCCGGGCCTGAAGGGACAGGTCACCTCCGCCTCCGCCGGGGCATCGCGCATCACCGGATATTCGATGTTCGACCTGCGGCAGAAGACCCTGCCGGACCTGATCCCCGAATACGACGACCATCGCCTGCAGGACATCGTCGCGCGCCGGGAACAGGGGACCGGCGACCCCGAAACCTTCAAGACGTTCCTGATCAACCGGGCCGGGGACAGCATCGATATCGAGTTCGAGATCGTCGTCCGCCAGGGCAGCGTCAACTCACCCGTCATCGTCTTCATCCGGGACCGGACGGCATTGAGCGGCACCGAGGTCGCCCTGCGCCGCCGGACGGAGGAACTGTCCCGCTCCAACCGGATGCTCGAAGTCTTCGCCTCCGCCGCGACCCACGAACTGACCAGCCCGCTGCGCCGGGCCGCCAAGTTCTCGGAACTGCTGCTGTCGGACCACGCCGGGACGATGTCGGAGGAGGCGCTGGCCTTCCTGGACGTGGTGGTCGACGAGACGGGCCGGATGCGCCGCACGATCGACGCGGTCGTGGAACTGGTCCGGCTGGACCGCGCGGAACCCAGACCCGCGCGGGTCGACCTGCGCCAGATCGCCGAAATCGCCTGCGGCAGCCTGCTGGAGATGATCGACGCGGCGGGGGCGGAGATCGACATCCGGGAACTGCCGGTCGTGTACGGGGACCCGACGCAGCTCGAAATGCTGTTCCGCAACCTGATCATGAACGCCATCGTGCACCGCCACCCCGACCGCGCGCCCCGGATCCGGATCGAGAGCGAGGATACCGGCGACGAGGCGGTGCTGATCCGCTTCATCGACAACGGGAACGGCGTGTCCCAGAAGAAGAAGGCCGAGATCTTCCTGCCCTTCGTCCGGATCGACGGCGACAGGGATTCCATCGGGATGGGGCTGGCGCTGTGCCGCCGCATCAGCGAGGTGCATCACGGATCGCTGGAACTGGAACGGACCTCCCCTTCCGGCTCCACCTTCGTCGTCAGGCTGCCGAAGTCTTGACCGCGCTGCGCGGCAGGGTCTTCTGCCGGGAGACGCATTTGGGGGGGAAGGAGACGGAGACGCGGGTGCCGACCCCCTTCCTGCTGCTGATCTTCAGTTCGGCACCATGGGCCTCCGCCAGCCCCTTCACGATGGCGAGGCCCAGCCCGGTGCCCTGGCGCGCGAGTTCGGGATTTCTGGTGACCTGACCGAACGGGGTGACGGCGTGCTTCGCCTCGGCATTCGTCATCCCGACGCCCGAATCGGATACGGTGATGACCAGATTGCCGTCCTGGAGGGATGTCATGACATTGATCTTCGACTTCGGTTCGCTGAACTTGACCGCGTTGGAGAAGATATTGATGAACATCTGCCGCAAGGCCCGCTCGTCGGCGAGCAGCAGGGCGTCGCGGTGGGTCATGTGCAGGTTGACGAAGATGGATTTCTCGCTGGAGATCGGCTGGAGAAACCTGATCTGATCGTGCAGGAACTCGTTCAGGTTCAGCCACTTGCAGTCCATCATGTGCTTGCCCTCCTCGATCTTGGACAAATCGAGGATCATGTTGATGATTTCCAGCAGGTGCCGCGCGCTGTCGCCGATGATGCCGGTGTATTCCTTCGTGTGTTCGTGGGTCCGGGGACCGATCGCGGAGGTGTGCAGCACGTCCGCGAACCCGATGATCGCATTGAGGGGGGTTCTGAGATCGTGGCTCATGCAGGCGAGGAACGCGCTCTTGATCGAACTGCTGTACCGCTCCTGATCCGCCGTCTTCTGCAGATCCTGCGTCTTGCGGAAGGAGGCGAAGACGTGGCGCAGGGTGCGCTTGATCGTCTTTTCGTCCACATCGTCCTTGGGCAGGAAGTCGTAGGCCCCGGCATTGATCGCCGCTTCCTGCAGGTCGTCGTCGGACAGCGCGCTGACCACCACGATCGGAAAGGCGGCATTCTTCTGGACCGCGTTCTTGATCAGCTCCAGACCGTCCCTGCCGTTGATGTTCAGGTCGATGAAGGCGATATTGATGTCGTTGTTGTCCAGCGCGAATTCCGCACTGTCGTAGTCCTGGTGTTCGTCGAAGCTCCAGGTGCCGGAAGCCGCCTTCTGGATGAAGGTCTTCAGCAGGAGGATGTCGGCCGGGTCGTCGTCGACAATCGCGCAGCGCAGCGATCTTTTAAGCATCCGTATCGCACCTTTCGGCCCTGAATCATGGTAGTTTCGTACTAGATATACCACGACTAGCTTATGCGCACACGGATAATTCCTGCTGCGAAGCCTGCTGGATCTCGTCCCGGAGGAGGATGCGCGGATGTCGGACGACGATCATTATCTCAGGCGGGAACTCTACGATCTGGTAAGGACGGATCCGGCGATCTTCGATTTCCTTCAGGAGGGGTCGCTGGACGGGTTGTGGTACCGCGATCTCGACCGGCCCGGGCAGGAATGGATCAGCCCGCGCTTCTGGCAGGTTCTGGGCTACGACCCCGACGCGATGCCCCACGATCCCGCAAGCCGGCAGGAGGTGATCCACCGGGACGACCTGCAGGCGGCGCTGGAGGATTTCCGGCGGCATTGCGCGGATGCCTCGCATGCCTGCGACCGGATCCTTCGGTATCGCCACCGCGCGGGCCATACCGTCACGATCCGGTGTCGCGGCATCGCCATCCGCGACGGGTCGGGGCGGGCGATTCGCATGCTGGGCGTCCATAACGACGTCGGCACCCTGATCGATGCCAAGGCGGCGGAGCGCGCCCGGGGGCAGGTGGCGGCGGCGACGCTGGCGAAGACGGTCTTCGTCGGCAATGTCAGCCACGATATCCGCACGCCGCTCAACAGCATCCTGATGAATGCCGATGCGCTGCGGGCGACCGACCTGACGCCCGCGCAAGCCGAACTTCTCGACGACATGCTGCTGGCGGGCGACCAGCTTCAGGAACTGCTGGCGGACCTGATCGACATCTCGCGCACCGAATCGGGGGAGGGTGCGGAGGACGCCGTGCCGGATGGCCGATGCGACGGGAAGGAGGAGGGGCCGAAGGTGGAGGATGCACCGCCCCCCGCCGGTCTGCCCCCGGGTCTGCGGGTGATCGTGGCCGAGGACGTGCTGCTGAACCGCCGGTCGCTGACGCATCTGCTCGCGCCGTTCGCGATGGAACTGGTCTTCGCGACGAACGGGGTTCAGGCGCTGAAACTGATGAAGAGCATCCCGTTCGACGTGGCCCTGATCGACCTGCGCATGCCGGGGATGAGCGGCACGGACGCCGTCGTCGCCTATCGCGCATTCGAGGCGGCGGCGAGACGCGCGCGCCGCCCGATCATCGCTTGCAGCGCCCATGTCCTGGACGAGGAGAAGGCGGAGTACCGCGCGAAGGGCTTCGACGATTTCGTATCGAAACCCCTGAAGCGCGACGATCTGGTCGAGGTGATCGCGCGCGTGCGGTGAAGGGGGCGGTGCCGTCCTGCGGCACCGCCGGCGGGGTTCTACCCGATCGCTTCGATCAGGGCTTCGCCGAGGCCCGCAGGGTTCTCGGACACGACGATCCCGGCGGCGCGCATCGCCTCGATCTTGTCCTCCGCACCGCCCTTGCCGCCCGAGACGATCGCGCCCGCGTGACCCATGGTGCGGCCGGGGGGGGCCGTGCGGCCCGCGATGAACCCGGCGACGGGCTTCTTGCGGCCCTTCTTCGCCTCGTCGATCAGGAACTGCGCGGCGTCTTCCTCGGCACTGCCGCCGATCTCGCCGATCATGATGATGCTCTGCGTCTCGTCATCGCCCAGCAGCAGGTCGAGCGCGTCGATATGCTCGGTGCCCTTGATCGGGTCGCCGCCGATGCCGATGCAGGTGCTCTGGCCCTTGCCGATGGCGGTGGTCTGCGCCACCGCCTCGTAGGTCAGCGTGCCGGAGCGCGAGACGATGCCGACCGAGCCGCGCTTGTGGATATGCCCGGGCATGATGCCTATCTTGCACGCATCGGGGGTGATGACGCCGGGGCAGTTCGGCCCGACGAGCCGCGAGGTGGACCCGACCAGCGCGCGCTTGACCCGCATCATGTCGAGCACCGGAATCCCCTCCGTGATGCACACGATCAGCGGCATCTTCGCGTCGATCGCCTCCAGAATCGCGTCGGCGGCGAAGGGGGGCGGCACGTAGATGGCGGTGGCGTTCGCGCCGGTCACGTGCACCGCCTCGTGCACCGAATTGAACATCGGCAGGTCCAGATGCGTCGTGCCGCCCTTGCCGGGGGTGACGCCGCCGACCATCTTCGTGCCGTAGGCGATGGCCTGTTCGGAGTGGAAGGTCCCCTGCGAGCCGGTGAGGCCCTGACAGATCACCTTAGTGTTTTCGTCGACGAGTACGGCCATGGGTTTTTCCTGTCGGGTTCTGTTCGGGTTCAGCGGCGCCTGATCGCGCGCAGGATCGCGTAACCGACCCACCAGCCGATCAAGCAGGAGAAGGAGACGAGCGGCGGCACGAAGGTGGCCAGTTGCTCGGCGAAGGTATCGTCGACGGAGTCGCTCTTGTTCAGGAAGAAGCCGATGACGGCGAGGATGAAGCCGATCAGCCCCAGCCAGAACACGACCGCCGCGCGCGTGAACCAGCCCAGCGCGACCGCCGCGATGGCGGCGACGAGGGCGAAACCGCCGAAGGCGTAGAGGTATGCCATGCAGGGCGCTCCCTATCGTTCGAGATCGAGTACGAGGGTGAAGGTATCTTCCTCCTCGATGAAGGTCAGGACGAAGAGGGTTTCGCCGCCTTCCCATATCCACAGCAGCCCGCCGTCGATCGCGTCGGCCTCCGGCATCTCGCCGACCCGGTCGATCAGATGGGATTCCAGTCCCTCGTAGAGGTCGGCTCCGTCCCCGGCGGCCTGCGCGTCGATGGCCATGGTGCAGGTGGCCCCGCGCCGGTCGCTGTCCACCGTCAGGCGCAGCGTTTCGGACAGGTCGGTCAGGTCGACCTCCGTATCGCCGTCCGTATAGGCGTCTTCCAGCGACAGTATCCGCCCCATCGCCGCCGCATTGCGCACCACGCCGTCGGGCGAGTCGGCAAAGCAGGTTTCCGCGAAGATATGCGCCATGTCGGCGGGCGACAGGTCCGCCCCCTGCCCCACGCTGCGCATGTCGGCATGGGCGGCACCGGCCAGCAGGGCCGCGAGAAGGGAAGGCAGGAAACGCACCATCGCCTCAGCCCTTCACGGCCTTGACGATCTTCTCCGCCGCATCGGCCAGATTGTCGGCGCTGATGATGGGCAGGCCCGATTCGGCCATGATCTTCTTGCCCTGCTCGACATTCGTACCCTCCAGCCGGACGACGAGGGGGACGGAGATGTCGATTTCGCGGGCCGCCGACACGACGCCCTCGGCGATCACGTCGCAGCGCATGATCCCGCCGAAGATATTGACGAGGATGCCCTTTACCTGCGTGTCCGAGAGGATGATCTTGAACGCCTCCGTCACCTTCTCGCGCGTCGCGCCGCCGCCGACATCGAGGAAGTTGGCGGGGGCCGAGCCGTACAGCTTGATGATGTCCATCGTCGCCATCGCCAGACCCGCACCGTTGACCATGCAGCCGATTTCGCCGTCCAGCGCGATATAGTTCAGGTCGTACTTGCTGGCGGCGAGTTCCTTGGGGTCTTCCTCGGTTTCGTCGCGCAGTTCGGCGATCTTCGGATGGCGGTACATCGCGTTGCCGTCGAAGCTGACCTTGGCGTCCAGCACGCGCACGTCGTCGTTACCGTCGATGATCAGGGGGTTGATCTCCAGCATCGCGCAGTCCTTCTCGACGAAGAACCTGTAGAGGATGGCGCACAGCTTGATGCACTGCTTGACCTGCTGGCCCTCCAGCTTCAGCGCGCCCGCGATCTGCATGCCGTGGAAGTTGCGGATGCCGGTCAGCGGGTCGATATCGATGGTCATGATCTTTTCGGGCGTGTCGGCGGCGACCTGCTCGATATCCATGCCGCCCTCGGTCGAGGCGATGAAGGAGATGCGCGAGGTTTCGCGGTCGACCAGCAGCGAGAGGTACAGCTCGCGTTTGATGTCGGCCCCGTCCTCGATATAGAGGCGGTTGACCTGCTTGCCCGCCGGGCCGGTCTGGTGCGTGACCAGCACCTCGCCGAGCATTTCCTTGGCGTTCGAGACGACCTCGTCGACCGATTTCACGACGCGCACACCGCCCGCGCCATCCTCGTTACCCTAGATCGGAAGAGCGTCGTGTAGGGAAAGAG
>ENA-ORXT01001122-ORXT01001122.1-marine-metagenome-genome-assembly--contig:-NODE-1122-length-37506-cov-100.897245_pt1 | contig 37506 bp, 20 predicted proteins | sample MGYA00237868_ERZ511482 | MGnify/ENA metagenome assembly ERZ511482 | reverse complement strand
CCTGCAGATATGAGTAAGGAGGATCATACGATTATGCCACCTGACTGCTATTGGATTAAGGTGGCTGCTCCTACAAATAGTAAAGCAGTTTGCGAAACAATCTCGATTCACACGCAAGCAGCGAAAGTAATTGCAGAATTGTCACCTAAAAATGATTTAAATAGATTGGGCACTGCACTTCCTACAGATAAGATCAGTCGTTTAGCTGTGGCAGATACGAGTATCAAAAAAGTTTCTCAACCGATTCCATCTATTAATGGACGACCTCCTGAAAGTGATGCTCCATCTTTATTGTATAGAAGAATCAGCGAACGTCTACGTCATAAGGGAAGAGCAATCAATAATTTTGATTATGAAAGAATTGTGTTGGAAAATTTCTCTCAGATATTTAAAGCCAAAACGATAAGTCATACACTTGGTTTACCTGGCAGTCAGTTTGAACGCGACCTTGAAGTGGTAGCCCCAGGTCATGTGTTGGTGGCAGTAATTCCAGATATTAAACAATTAAACTCAGGTAATGCGCTTGAACCGAGAGTGCCACTTAGTCAACTCACCGCAATTAAATCATTATTGCAAAAAAAGAATTCTCACTTTATAAAATTAAAAGTCGAAAATCCTAGATATGAAAAAGTGAATGTTGCCATCAAGGCTCAATTTGGTAAAGGTAAAACTGGGCCATATTACGAAAAGCAGTTGGAGATGGATATTCAAAAATTTTTAGCTCCTTGGTTACAAGGCAATACTAATCGACTACATTTTGGTGGCATACTTTCTAAGTCGGATCTTATATCGTTTGTCGAAGGATTGTTTTATGTGGATTACATCTGCCAAATTGATTGGGTCCATGAGTATGACCTTAATAAAGATTGTACCCAAAAAAAGATTTCATGCTGCGAAATACCAAAAGAAGATAGGCCATTTATTACTCCAATGACAGCTAGGTCCATTTTGACAGCTGGAGAAATAAGCACGTGTGAATTGACAAAACGCTGTAAGAGCTATGATGAGACTGTTTCTTGTGAACAAAAATCACCTTCTGTTGTAATCCTCTAATTTCCCTGAAAAATGAAAGAAACCACTAAGAAAATAGTATTCAAGGAAGATCAGAGTTTTGATCAAGATCATTATAATTTCGATTTCCTCAAAAGTGAAGGCTTAAAACATATTGGTGACTTATCAGGTAAAATCTGGACAGATCATAACGCACATGATCCTGGAGTCACCATTTTGGAAATGTTGATCTATGCCTTGATGGATTTAGGGTATCGCACTCAATTACCTATTCAAGATTTATTAGCTACTCCCGATCAATCTTCCAATAATTACTTTTCGCCAGCGCAAATATTGACGAATAATCCAACTACAGTTTTAGATTATCGAAAATTATTAATTGCGATAGATGGAGTTAGAAATGCATGGTTGGAGCCCAATTTAGAAGATAAATATTTTCTGAATTGTTATAATAAATCTTCTGATGATGATAATGATAATGATAATGATAATGATAATGATAATGAACCTCCTGTCCTTTTAAATATTATATCAGCTGAAGATGTTGCAGCAATTGTGGTAGAAGTCCCTCAAACAAAAGACTGTTCTCAAGAAAAATATTGGCTTGATTGCACGGCAAAAAATAAAAAAGATGAATTTAATTGTTTGCCTATTGAATTCAACTTAAATGGATTATACTCGGTTTGTATTCAGAAAGAACCAAATCTTTCTTTAGAAGCAGAATTGGCGCTGAAGAATAAGGTATTGGATACATTGCATAAACATCGAAACCTCTGTGAGGATTTTGTTGAAGTCAAAATATTGTGTGAAGAAGAAATTGGAATCTGTGCAGATATAAGTATACATGAAGCTCACGATCCAGAAGAAGTTTATGTATGTGTGATATTGGCGATTGAGCAATTTCTGTCTCCCAATATAACTTTTTACACGCTTCAAGAAATGTTGGAAGAAAAAGGAAAATTAATTGAGGAGGTTTTTGAAGGCAGACCTTTTGATCCGGATTATAATAGTCCAGGGTTTATTGATGTGGAAGAATTAGAAAACATACCATTAAGGAAAGAGATTCATCTATCTGATTTGTACGGTATGATCAGTGCTTTGGAGGGTGTTGAGTCTGTTCGGGATATCACGATTAGCACGACATTGGCTAAAGAAAATGTAGGAGGGGGTGATGTGGATTGCAAGGATTGGATTTTTAATTTGTCTCAAGATCATGTGCCAGTATTTTCCCCTGAGAAAAGTTGTCTCACATTATCCAGAGACGGAGCATTTTTTAAGTTAGATGCGTTCGCGATTCAAAGGATAAAAAGTCAAAACTTAAAAACGCGTACTTCTGGAAGAGCAATAGGAAATAAGTCCTATCTAGATATAGAGCCGCCAAATGGAACTTATCGATCTGATCTAGGCGATTATTATTCCATTCAAAATGAATTCCCAAGTGTGTATGGGATTGGAGAAGGTGGATTACCAGAGACTGCTTCTAAAAAAAGACAAGCGCAAGCACTCCAATTGAAAGGGTATTTATTATTCTTTGATCAATTGTTGGTAAACTACTTAGAGCAACTGACAAATGCCAAAAACTTATTTTCTTTTGATAATGTGGTGCAGGAAATTAGTCAAAATGGATCTTTAGATTCGGTGCCAGATCTAGAGAGAATCCTTCAATTTTATAATTCGGATTCACAAGATTCTGTAACATTATTGCCCATTAAAAAGAGCGATTTTTTCACCATTGTTCGACCCGGTCTAATTAATCGAAATCCTATTGAGTATAATTTTAATGGAGAAAAATATGCAACAGGAAATAAATTGAGCCGAGATGTTCAGATTGAACAATTGACACGAGAATTTGGACAAGAGAATTATGCCATTGATATTTATCCTACCGAAAATTGCTTTTACTTTGTTATTCAACCTGATTCACTTTCAATAGTTTTACTCGCCAAAGCTATTTTTAATACAGAAGAAGAAGCTAAAATAGCCGCAAACAACATCAGCTTTGTCGGTTCAAAAGAAGAAAATTATCAACATGTTGACAAACCCTCTGAGCAAAAATATAGTTTCGAATTATTGTTTTCGCCATCTAAAGATAATGCTTCATTAGTCGAGGAATTGGTCGAAACTGATCAATCAAAACTTGACCGTAAGAATTTATTTTTAGATCATTTGCTTGCGCGATTTTCAGAATCTTTTACCAGCTACAGTCTGCTCATCTATGACCAAATGAAAGATAGATTGAAAGCATCTCGACATCTTATCGATACCAAGGCTAATTTCTTATCAAATTACCCTGAGCTAAGCAGCAACAGAGGAACGGGCTTTGATTATCGAAATAAGGATTTAGTTTTTGATGCCAGTAATGTTTCTGGCCTGGAAAAGCGATTTTATGCATTGACTGGACAAGGTAAACCTCAGAAAAAGTATCTATGCAATTTTGAAGTCCATCAATATAAACAGGAATTTCAAGTCGTATTTAAATTTGGGAATAAAACTTTTTTCAAGACAAAGAACACTTATGATTCTTTTGAAGAGGGAATTAAAGTTTGTCGAATAATTTTTGAAGAGGCCAAGCAAAATCAATTTTATTCTCGAGAGGATAAAAAAGATTGCTTTCTTATCCTTTTTAATAGCTCTAAAATTATTGAGCCATTATCCTTTGAAACGAAAGAGGATAGAGATAATTGTTTCTATGCAATCAGAAATCTGTTGCATGTTGAGCCGTCAGATGACTTTTCTAATATTTATCCATCTAAATCTATTTATCATTTAGAATTAAAAACCTCCAAAGGGGAAGTAGTAGCAAGAAGTAAAGACGGTCACTCCGATGAAACAACAGCTTTGTTTAAAGAGAAACAATTCGTCAACAACATCAAAAAGCAGACATCCTTAGGCGATTATAATTTATCTAGTTTGAAATTATTATCTCAACGGGTAAATGACAAAAGAATATCCATAGATAAAGCATTTACGGATAAGCATGTTAAGGTAGCTGACTCGGAGTACAGATGGCAAATTTTAGGTGTAGATAATCAAGCAATTATCATAAGCTCAAAATATGTAAAAGAAGAAAGAGAGGCATTGAAGAATTACTTGAATGTTGTTTTTGAAGAAGAAAAAGAATGGAATATTACTGAACGCTGCCTACAACTTTTGGGTCGCGGAGAAATCGTTATCGCAGAAAAAGATATAAGGTCCAAAACAGAAGGTGAACTATTTATTGAGCGTGCCAATCAATTTCTAGATGAAGAAATAATAAAAAGTAATTACATTAAAGAATCGGGAATCGCATACGGTCTTGAGTTGAGAAACGCCGCTCAAAAAGTTTTGCTCGAAAGTGTAGTATTGTATGAAAATCGAAATTTAATTGAAATCTTAAAAGCGTCATTAGCAGCAGATCGGTATGAGAAAATTAAAGTAGATGCAACTCAGTACAGATTGGATTATAAAGATGAAAAGGGAAGTACTATTGCTAAAAGTCGAGAAGTATCCAATCAGCCTGATGATCTTGTACAACAAATAAAATTAAATTTTGAACAACTAGAAATTGTAGAGTTCAGCAATACCTATACATTCAAAATACTGGACAATGACAAAGCTGAAGAATTAGTAGAAGGCTTTGTCAAATATGCTTCTCCTGCTCAAGCTTTTATCGCACTTTTTGATTTTTTAGAGCAGTTTAAGTCAGAAAAATTATCATTCCGACCTATTGAAGATACTGAAATACAACTCGCAGATATTGAACTTTATATCGTTGATGAATTAGGGAAATTCATAGGTTTTTCACCAAAAGAAAATTTTGGAAAACCTGAATATTGGGAAAATGAAGTTAAAGTAATACGAACACTTTTGGCTGAAATGAAAATTCCTCTGGAGTTTGTTTCTGAATCCAAATTTTATCTCAGTGATCACAGCGGCAAAGAGATTTTGAGATCAAGTCAATATTTCACAAAGCCTAACTCGGCTTTGACTGCAGGGAAAAAGGCAATAGCTCATATCAGTCAACAAGAAGAATTTGATAAACATATAATATATGCCAAAGATCGGCAGAGCTTGTTATTGGTTATAGATGAACATTTACCTTCTCTGACTTTTTCAACTACTGGAGATAGAGTAGAATTAGAAGACAAGCTGCTTTCATTTCAAGAAAACATTCTTCAGTCGACTTATACAGTGGGCACTGCATCTATACCTGTGATGTGGAAGTATCGATATTATTGGATAGATCAAGAGGAGACAGCTCAGATTCTGTATGAGAGCGAAACCGAATACAATGACAGAAATACTGCAGTCGAAATTTATAAGACAATATTGGCTTCAGAAGGTAAAATTAATACAACCAATATTGATGATACAGATGAACTAGGTTTTGCAATTTCGATAGAAGGACAGAAGCTGGTACATGCAAAAAAATATGAAACCAAGAGAGATAGAACCCAAGCCATAAGGCATTTGAAATCGGGGATTGAATTTTTTAAAAATCTTCAACCCGATGAATCTTGTGTGTTTCCTACAGAACGATCAACGAACGAAGAAAACTTTGTCTATCGATTATTGCGAAAGGGAAATCCAATTGCATTTCATCCCTGTGAATGTTATGATCTAAATGACGAGAAGTTTAATTTTCTATTCAAGAACAGACTGACTAAGCTATGCGAAAGACAATATAACTTTCCTACATTTTATCAAAAGGGGAATCTCATACTTTGTTTACAAGATGACAAGTGGCACTACTTACTGCGTAATAAAAAAACAAACGATAAAATATATTTCACCAGCAAAGAAGGATTTAATTCACGACTTGAGGCGATAGAAGCTTTCGAAGAAATTTTTTTGAAACTGATTTATCTTGCTTCTGATATAGAAAATTATCAGATTGAAACGCTTGATGATGGAACAGATATCTTTTATTTGGGAACAAGTTATGAGATGGCCCAAGTCACAATGCAGAAAACAATTTTTTCTGAGCGTGAAAATATGGCCAACTGGTTTTTCAGTTTCCCAATTAGAATAAAAGGTAAAAATCTAGGAGAGAAATGTTTTGATAATATAATACACGGATACTATTTTCATTTAGCGGGAAGCGAAAGTGATTGCGATACTGATTGGTTAAGTACACGATGTTATGATACAGAAGATGAGGCCAGAAAGGCATTCAAACACTTCTTGAACTTATTGAAAAATAAGGTGAATTACCGACCGCAACTGAATGCGTACATACATGATTGGAGACAAGAATACGTTGAAGAAAAATTACCTCCAAAACTTTGGGAGAAGGATAAAGACCCTGCACAAAAAGAAGTAGCCATACCTGAAACCAAGCCATGTTGCCATTACATAACGATTACAGAAGTGCTTGCTGAGAGTTGCGTAGGCTATGAAAACGAAGCTTGTGCGTGGGGTGAATACATCCTGAAAGGCACCTTTTCTGGTTTGGAATTCACTACATTAGAAGATGCTTGTAAAACTTTCCGGGAATTAAGCATTAGATCCATTCAAACTAAGATTGGCAAGGATACCATAAAATGCAAACCCACTGATAAGGCAGGAAAGAATGCTTACTTTTTTGAATTGCTTGTTAATGCTTTTCATAATAATAAGTCAATGTCCTTAAAATATATTGGCGAACAATTGTATGAGTCTAACGAGGAGGCAGAGAGTGCTGCAGTTCGTTTTATTCGAAATGGCATTGAAATGTCAGATCTGAAATTAATATATGATGATGATTGTCTTTATCGGATTGCCCATTTAGTACACATTGAAGAAACTCAAAAATTGGAGCTGCCCTGTCATGATGAAATTGACAATTGCTTAACTGAGTCCAAAGGATTAGAACGCTTTTTGAAAGCAGTTTGCGACGAAGAGGCTTTTGTTCCATGTATGCTTAAGTCCAAAGATGTATTGTTCACGTTTAAAATTGTAGAACCAGAAAAATACTACCTAGCAAAACACCCTTATCAATTCCATACTGCTGATGACCGAGATAAAATGACGAAGTGGATCTTTGATCAATTGAAGAAAAAAGATTGGTTTTTTGAAGTAGTCCCAAATGATAAAGGAAAGAATGTGCTTCGTCTTTGTGTGTCAATTAATAAAACGGTCAAAGATGAAGAGCTGGTACACTATGTCAATGCTCCTAATGAATTTCAAGCCTTTAATTTGAAATGGGAAATTGATCTTGAAGGACAGCAGAGGAAGTTTTGTTTATTGGAAATTGACCGTTCCTTCACAGAAGAGGAAAAAAGCACAGGTAAAATTGATGAGTACAAAGAATGCATTGAGGCCAATATCAACATATTAGTTTCTAATTTCGATCATTTTGCTCCAACTGGCGACTTTAAAAATGAAGATCTTGGAATAGCATTAATTAATCCTAATGGCATTTTAGCATTGCATCCACAAAGCTATGATTGTGAAGAAGATCTTTGGACAGCTATAGAAGCGACCAAGAATCATATTCATACAGAAGGAATGCATCTGGTTGAGCATATACTTTTACGACCTGAAAAAATAGTAAGCGAAAATAATGAACAAGAATTTGATTGTGGCTGCGTACTCTTGGCAACACCTCAATTAGAATGTAAGCTTCCACTTCCTTTTGATGAAAGTGATCCTTGCAGAGAAAAACCTGATCTATCTAATGATATAGATAGAGAACAAGGCAATGATTCGCCCACATATATTCCAGGTGCAGATTCCTATTCTTTTATTGCAAGCACGGTTTTACCTTATTGGTCAAAACGATACAAGGATGAAAATTTTAAACGGTTTATAAGCAATACCTTATTGCGCGAAACGCCTGCCCATATCACATTGAATACATTATGGCTATCACCAAAGCAATTGTGCAAATTTGAAGACGCCTATTGGCAATGGCGAAGACATAAAAGTGAATTGGAGCTTTGTGATGCAGATATGCCCTGTGATCTTATTGAGTGTTTGTCCAGTTTAAGAAATTATTGCCCAACACCTACAGATGATGATACTCATGAGTGTGATTGCGATACCGCCACTACAAATTTTAATATTCAATCATTGAGTTTGAATAGACTCTTTAATAATTCAAGGAATTTCGTAAGTCCGTTGTTGAAAACTAACCTGACTTATTTTCCCGTTTTTGATAATCAATTAAATTTCACATTAGATAGGTTTAAAAATCTATTAACTGATGTTTCCACTATAATTAATATTGGAGATGGTTTAGACATATTGGACACAGCAACACCGGTGGCACCTTCAAGAATTTTGGAAACCGCAGAAAAGAAAATTGTAAAAAAGTCACCAAAAGAGACGAAAAAAGTCAATAAAATCCTTGCTACTCCAAAAAAAACAATTAAAAAGTCAAAACAAAGCACTACGCCTTTGTCTGCCAAAGGAATAAAAAAACCAAAGTCAAAGAATCTTAAAAAGAAGCTTGATAAAAAATCCCCAACTAATAAAGTCTCTAAAAAGAAGGCTGTTAAAGTAAAGAGTATTAAAAAGGAGAGTATTAAAAAGGAGAATATTGAAAGACCTTTTTATAACAATATTAAAACCCTTAACGATAAAAATGTTTTGGCATCAAAGACTTATCAAAATACACTGTCTTTTGCTGAGAAAATTAAGACCAAAAAGATTAGCGGTCCATTATTAAAAGAGTTATCTGAGAAAGTAATTGGCTACAACCTCCGTTATGCATATGGCAAACAAGGTGGTGGTAATGATAAAGTATATCTCGGACTTATTGCCGATGCATTAGCGCTTTGCTTAGATAAATTGGTAGCTCAAAATAATGAAAAGATTATCCATCAGAAAGCTATCAATGAGTTGCTGACAAAAATTAGAAATAAGGGAATTAAACTGTCAGTTATGAAAAAGCATTGGAATACAAAAGCTCTAAGGGCTAAAACCAGAGATGCAGCTGCTATTGACTTATATCTTCAATTATTTGAGTAATGAACCATATCATAGGAAAACAGATTATAGACCTACAGATCAATACTGATCAAGAAGCTCATGTATTGCAGCATCAGTTTAGTCGATTGTATTGGAATGAAATGGTACCTGCCATGAATCAATTATTTGATGAACTGAGTGGGCCTGATGAAATGCTTACGATTGATCGATTAGAAATTAATTTGGGCAATATGTCTACTAAGGAATTACAAAAAGATCTTTTTATTCCATTATTGAAAAAAGAACTTGAAAAATGGTTTCAAAATAATAAAAGGCTAAATAAAAATTTGAAAATAAAACCCATTCGAAAAAGTGTTTTTGAAAAGTGGATATTCTTTTTAACAAATGGCTATTTACCATGGAGTCTACAACAGTTTCCAGAAAATTGGACTAAGATTGTATTTGAAACATTGGCTGCTAATGCCATTGCCTTCCAAGCTTTTAAATCGATAATCACGCAGAGGCCACATGTGCGCAAACGGCTGATTGAACAGCATGATGCATATTTCTTACAGCATGTCTTAGAGACAATTACGACTATAAAACAAAGTCAATTGACTTCTTATGCCTTGTCTTTAATTACTCAAGAAGAAAAGGACCTGTTTTGGGAGTTTAGCTTTGAGAAAACATTAAATGAGGAAAATAAGTTAGACAGTGAAACTTTAATTAGGTTATTCAAGGAAAAGGAAAAATCGAATACTAAGTTAAATGCTTCAATTGTTCCTCCAGAAAATTTTGAAACAGTAGATTCTACTGAACTAAATGATGAGGCCATCTATATTCAAAACGCCGGGATCATTTTATTACATCCGTTTTTACAACGATTTTTTGATAAGCTAGACCTTCTGGATGGACATACTTTCAAAGATCACGAAGCAGCGTGCAGAGCCATTCACTTACTTCACTATATGGCAACTGACATAATAGAACCTGCAGAATATGATTTAAGTTTTATGAAATTCTTGTGTGGGATTCCGTTGAATTTGCCAGTCAAAAAATATTTAACATTAAGTGATAAGGAGATGGAAGAAGCTGATGCGTTGATGCAAGCGGCCATTCAACATTGGGGGGCATTGGGCGATGTTTCAAATGCGAGTTTGCAAGAAACATTTTTACAACGCGCAGGAAAATTATCTCACACTCGATCAGGTTGGACCTTGCAGATAGAAAGAAAAACCGTGGATATTCTTTTGAATCAATTGCCATGGAATATTGGAATCATAAAACTGCCTTGGATGGATGACATTTTAAAAACAGATTGGATATAGGTTACATGAAATCAGCGAAGTCAAAAACAACGGCTGCGATTCAACTAAAAAGTGAATCATTAAATCAAAGTCCTTTCTTCAAAAAGGAAGGAGAAGCCTCGTTTTTTGCTGAGCAACAATTACTATCCCCCTTTGGAGGGGGGCAGGGGGTGGAAAGACAGCCTTTCTTTTCCCCTTCAACCATTCAGCCCAAACTGACCATTGGCCAACCCAACGATAAGTACGAAGTGGAAGCCGATCAAATGGCTGACAAGGTAGTTCAACGATTAGCTGATCCTAAAATTAGTTTGCCACCTAATGAATCCAATGTGTCAGCTCCTGCTATTCAGCATAAATGTTCTGATTGCGAAGACAAAGAACGCATTCAAAAAATGGAAGGTAAAGAAGGAATGATTTCTACAAAAGAAATCAGCTTACAACGAAAACCAATCTTTGAAAGTGGGGAAGATGATGTTTCTGCATCGGGTGTCCGTGTTCAAAGAAAGTGTGCTTCCTGTGGTAAAGAGGAGGAGGATCATATCCAGGAAAAGAGTGAGACGAATGCACCTAGTACCGCTTCTTCGGATTTGCAAAGTCGCTTGAATAGTACGAAAGGTGGAGGATCTGCATTACCTAAAGAGACAGCTTCTTCTATGGGCGATGCTTTTGGTTCTGATTTTAGTGGGGTTCGGATACATACGAATAGTCAGGCAGTGAAAATGAATCAGGAGTTGGGGGCGCATGCTTTTACGCATGGAAGTGATATTTATTTTAATTCTGGGAAGTATGATACGAGTTCGACGGATGGGAAGCATTTGTTGGCGCATGAGTTGACACATACAGTGCAGCAGGGGGTTGGAATTGGTGTTGAAGGAAAGAGGACTCCTGTCCCAATAATTTCCAGACAACAATCATCTGCTGTGGGCTTAAGGAATAGTTCTGTTATACAAAGGGATGTTTCATCAGAAGTGCAGCCTTGTACAGATTTAGGATCCTGCCTTGGTCGTATTGCTATGATTGCCGATTCACAAAGACGCAATCCACAATCTATAAATAATGTTGTAGATGATTTATTGGCCCAATTACGTGGCCCTCTACTCTCAGACCCAAATGCACTTAGAGAAATGACGCAAGAAGTTAGTGAGAGTTTTCCGACGAGAGTATTTGGAATATTTTTAAACCGCTTAGAAATTGATGCCAGATCTAGAGGGGAAACATCACCTTTAGATCAAATGCGCGGGCAACAAGCAAACCAACGCCTAATCAGACAAATGCAAAACTTAACAGCACCACGTAGAGGTCCTTATGGAACGCGTGGGCCTGGTGTAGCCATTCCGGTCATTGTAGGAGTTTTACGTCCCTTGTATAATGCGTATAGAAGTGCAAAAGGTTTTATTCGTGGCTTGATTGGCGGTTTTAGACAATCAGCTCGGCCTAGAGACTTTGAACGCTTAGTAGAGAAACTGGCAGGTAGTGTTATAATCACAAGTGTGTTCCCAGTAGTATTCGTAGCAGGAGCTATTGCTGGCATAGTACAAGATATAGTTGGAGCAATTGTTGGAATTTATCGAGCGGTTGTGAACTTTGGTGAAGTGGTAGCTTCAGCTAAGCAAATATTAGGGATAATGGTTTCTGATCAAGGCGAACAAATAGGTGAAGAACTTGGAACTCAAACAGGAATAGGTTATGTAGATAAACTGCGCTCTCTTCTATCCCAAAATGTTTTTAATTTTACTTTTAATTTAGGTCGAATAATCGGGCCTACGATCATCTATACAATTATCGCTCTTTTAGGATTGCCTGTATTACTAGGTGCTGGTGGTCTTTCTTTACGTGTTATAAATGCAATTCGTTCAATATTACGAAGAGTTCCTGGTGCTAGAAGATTGCAGGCATTATTACGACTACGCAGAATGAGGCGAAGAGGGCTTGTTCCTGGAGCTGGAGGTTTAGTTGTTCATAGTGGTCGGCTTACTATTGCACAATTACTCGAGTGGGAAAGACTTGGTGGCCACATGCTTCAACGTCATGGACCATTTCATACTCGCGAAACCTTATTAAGCCGAATATTAAATGAAACCAGTTTGGGTGGTCTGCCTCCACCTCGTAACCTGCCTGGTGGTGTACGTACTACTGATTTCCGAGTTTGGCAAGGCAATAGACAGCCACACGCATCGGCCTGGAGAAATCAGCAAGAAATGCTTGACGCAGTTGGTGAAATTATTAGCGACAATATTACTGATATACAAAGAGTTACTGATGGTGGAGGTGAAGTAGTATTACGACGATTTCCACTAAGTAGACCCGTAGGAAACGGTTGGGTTACTGCTATACGAGGAACTGGTGAAAGAGGAATATACTGGGCGGACAATTTGGAACACGCAACAGTTATTATTCGTCCTATACCTGGTGGCGGATGGCGTGTTCTTACAGCTTTTCCAGAGCTTTAAGTAAGTCTATACTTTATTGGCCCCAAAAAGGAATTTGGAAAACCTAAACATTATTTTTAAAAAAGATAGCAGCAATTTAAAGAGACGGAAAATTCATTTGATTATTATTAAATTATTCTTAAACAACGACTATAATATAAAAACGATCCTGAAAAATTTCTTGAAAATTTAAAAATAAAAATCACATAAAGCCAATTATATTAAAAACTATGCACTCCCACAAAAAACAATACCACAGCCCCACCCACTACCAAAAACTCTTCCCAGAGCTACCGCCCCTCCATTTGGACGATGACCAACTATGGGAACTATCTTGCACAATGGTAGAGCGCAACGACTGCGCAGACAGCAAGAGCGTCACCAATGGCGAAGCCACCTACGGTCAGCTGCTCGCACATGACATGACCTTTGAAAACGTCTCCAGTTTTAAAAAGTCATTCCAGCCCAAGCCTTTGACAAATCAAAGAAGCATCGGATTGGATTTAGACAGTACGTATGGGCTGCGCACTGAGTCCTACTTTTATCAAAAAAAGCAATCAAGCAAATTATTATTGGTAGAGCAACAAAATGATGAACAGACCAAACGATGGTGGGATGTCCCTCGCAATAGTGAAGGTGTTGCCATCATTCCTGATCCAAGAGATGATGAAAGTATCATCGTGTCTCGGATACATGTGCTGATGATGCAATTCCATAATCAGTATATCAATCAGTTTTTAAAAGGATTGCCGGAAGCTGAAAAATTTCGAGAAGCACGTTTGCGAATGACTTGGTTTTATCATTGGTTGACAGTCCACCATTATTTATATAAGGTGCTCGACAAAAGCATCTGTGATGATATTTTACAAAATGGACCACAGTATTATCAATATCCCTATTTTATTCCATTGGAATTTTCGGGAGCAGCGTTTCGGATTGGACATTCGCAATCGAGAGATGTCAATCAATTAAATGAACATACCATAGCCGGGATTTTTGATTTGGGTTCTTTTGAAGCGGCAGATGTTTATGTGGATTGGTCTTATTTATTTGATTGTGGAGATGGCAAGGTTCAGATGGCGAAAAAGATAGATTCGAAGATTGCACCTGCATTTCATGACATCCCTTTTCTAAAGCATGAAAAAGATATTCGACAACGCTCCTTGATATTTAGAAATTTAAAAAGGGGAGTGGTTTATGGATTACCTTCTGGGGAAAGTGTCGCGAAGCGTCTTTGTCTAGAACCACTTCGTATTCCAGAAACGGAAAAGTTATGTTTGAGTGGCACTCCATTATGGTTTTATATTCTTAAAGAAGCGGAGATGCTACATGATGGTGAGCATCTTGGACCTGTAGGAAGTCGCATATTCGGCGAGGTATTTTTCACTATCTTAAAGAGTGATCCGAATTCCTATCTTGTACAACATCCTAAATGGGAACCAAATGGCCTAGGTAACGACAGAGGAGTATTCGGATTTAAAGAGTTGATAAATTTTGTTTGCAATTAAATAAAATAGATATGTCATTTAAAAGCACAAGAGTTTCGAGAAGGTTAAAAAATAATCGATCAGAACAGAAACAAAAACAACCATTTTTCTCTAAGATGTCGGATACTGTTCAGACCAAATCTGAAAATGCCTTTTTTCAACCAAAGTTGACCATTGGTCAACCCAATGATAAATACGAAAAAGAAGCAGATGCAGTTGCCGATTCTGTGGTCAACAAAGCCAATACACAACCTGCGATCCAACAAAAGAAAATTAGTAGCATCCAACGGACCACTCTTTCTACTCCAATGGAGGATGAAAAACTAGGAACTGCAGAAGAACGCATGAAGAAAGATAAACTGATTCAAGAAAAGCCTGACATTCAAAAAATGGATCATGAAGAAAAGGATGTGCAGATGAAGTCAGAAACTGGTGGAGGGAATACGGCAAGCTCCCAAGTCAGTCAGAAAATAAGTAGCAAAGCTGGAAAGGGGCAAAAATTAGCACCTAATGTGAGAGTAGAAATGGAGTCTGGTATTGGTGCAGATTTTAGTCAGGTGAATATTCATACTGATTCAGATTCAGTGCAGATGAATAAGGAATTGGGAGCACAGGCTTTTACGCATGGGAATGATGTGTTTTTTAATGAAGGGAAATATGATGAAGGGAGTAATAAAGGTAAAAGGTTATTGGCACATGAGTTGACGCATGTGGTGCAACAGGGTAATGAAAATAGAATTCAGAAATATTCGTCGTTTTCAAGTGCGAAACAAAGCGCAAACACATCTTTGGGATGGAAGCATCCTTCAGGGACGGCAATTAGAGTTTCTGATGATGGAAGAATGGTTGTGGAGGATAAGGGTTGGAACCCAAATACGAACAAAAAAGCTTGGGCCAGGGTCTCAGATGTTGATAAAACAAACATTATTCTTAAGTCTGCCGGGTCTACAATCAAATTAGCTCAAAAGCCAGGAACAATTAGTGGAAAAGCTCCCCAGGGTTCGAGAAAACATACCTTAACAGAGATAGAACCTAAAAGCACAACTGGAGCAACACCATTTTCTTTAATCAACGATTGTGGTGATGCTGCCAGGAAAGTGATGGGAAGTGGAACAGAGGATGTGGCAGCTATGAAAAATAAGGGCATTGAACGATATACTCCAGGAGAATCCTATCATGGAACAAATGGAGGCCATCCACAAACGACTCCTGAAGTATTTTTCCAAAATATTCTTCAAAAAGAATTCGGAACTGGGCTTACACGTACCCAGTTGTATGGTAAGTATGCAGCTCTTTCTTTGGTTGCAAAAAATGCATTTGATAAAAAATATGGAATCAATAAATTCTCGAAGCCACAAGTTGGGCAAGCGCAAACCATTTCTTCGGAATTCGACATGCCTGGGTTTGCAACTCATCCAGGAATGGCCGCTGATACCTGGAATTTCCACTATGCAGCGACTATATTAAGAAATGGCGGAGATCATGTAACATTAGAAAGTGCAGCCGGATGGGGGTTAACAGAATGGATTTTTTATATGTATGGGCCTGCTAAGAAAGCACAATCATTTCACGAAGAACAAGGGAATACTCAAACTCACGGAACCCATTTTACAACAATGACCGTACAAGCCGAAAAATTACTGAAAGGAAAAACTTCTGTTGAAGGAGTCCACTTTGTAAAAAATCCTCAGAAGTGGGACACTACATTGATAGCTAAACTTTCTAAAGGAACAAAGGTAGACGTATTGGTCATAGGAAGAAACTGGAGGAAAGTCCAAATTATGGACGGAACTCATATTGGAAAAAAAGGATGGATTTCTAATAAGTTTTTTGGATTGAGATAGTAGATCATTCTATGCATAAATAACTATTGTATAATGTCAAAAAATATAATTTTATTAGTTATTTTTTTATTATTCATTTTATTCCTATTGTGGATAAGTGTAAAGCATTTTATTGTTTCATCGAAACAGGAAATAGAAAGTATGAATCAAAATGAAGTGAAATCCAAATCGGATATCAACCAATTGGATAAACAAATTGTTACTCTCAAGGGGATTTATAAGGCTATACCTATGCCTACAAAAGGATCTTTAAAAAGACCTTTGGAATACGCTATTATTGTTTTGGAAGATAGTACAGAAGTTTATTTAGAAGTCTATAATACAGAAAAAGCAATTCGTTCAGAAGAAGAAAGGAAAAATTTACATGGGAATGAAGTAAATGTTAAGGGAACAATTTATCGAAGAATGCCAAATATTGGACAAGGACCAATTTCTCCATGTATTACTAATATAACAAGTATAATAAAAAGTGACTTATAGAATATTACTCTCTTTTCAATTTTAATATGACATTAATTTCTAAATTCCCATCTATATTAACTTCTTTAGAGTTTCTTGATGAGATTGTTAAAAGGCGTCTTAGGACATATTTCAGTGAAAATGAAGTATCATTTTCGCTAGATAATTCTAATCTTAGCATTAAGAATCAGATTTCTCAGAGTCATAATGTTCTTAATAAAATTGAACTTAATACAAAGGAATATATAGTCTTCTTGTTAGGAATGATAGCCCACATCCATCCCCACTTCTTCGACCAAATAATCCAAAAAAACATCCCCAAAGCTGGCGACTTCCCCCAGCTAGGCGGCGTCCGAGGAAAAAATTTCCGTGGCTTCCTCCCCACAGGCGAAACAGCCCTCTTCATCCTAGCCGGAGATAAATTCGAAAAAAGAATGGAAGTGCAACGCTACTTCGATGAAGATCACCTTTTTGCAAAAAAGAATATTCTTTGGTTAGAGTCACCACCACCAGGAGAACCTCGCATGAGCGGCAAAATAATCATGTCCCAAGAATACATTGATTTGTTTACAACAGGAAAAGTAGCCCAACCGAAATTTAGTACAGCTTTTCCAGCTCAACTCATCGAAACAGAACAAGAGTGGGAAGATTTAATTCTAAATGGTAAAACCACTTCTCAAATCAAAGAACTGGAAATTTGGATCAAACATGGTGATCGATTGATGAACGATTTTGGGATGCGGAAGAAAATAAATCCTGGTTATCGAGCATTGTTTTACGGCCCTCCTGGAACAGGGAAGACACTGACTGCAAAGCTTCTCGGAAAATATACTGGACGAGATGTCTATCGTATTGATCTGTCGATGATGGTTTCTAAATTTATTGGAGAGACTGAGAAGAATCTATCAAATCTATTCGCGAAAGCGGAAAATAAGGATTGGATTCTATTTTTTGATGAAGCAGATGCGCTTTTCGGAAAGCGAACAAATGTCAAAGATGCGCATGACAAATACGCAAATCAAGAAGTCTCATATTTGCTACAGCGTGTGGAGAATTATAATGGACTGGTCATTTTAGCCACTAACTTCAGGACTAATATCGATGAGGCTTTTATCCGACGATTTCAATCTATTATCCATTTCCCTCGACCAAATGCTGCAGAGAGATTAGCCATTTGGAGTCAGGCCTTCCCGCCTAAAATGAGTTTGGATCAGGATGTTCAATTGCAATCTACATCTGAACAATATGAATTGTCAGGCGGAGAAATCATGAATATCGTTCATTTCTGCTGCCTTCAAACATTGGCACTTGATAGAACATCTGTTTCTGAAAAAACACTATTACTTGGTATCCAAAGAGAGTTTGAAAAGGAAGGTAAGATCATGAGGTGATCGGATTTGTATCAATATGATGTTAAAAAGTTAGTCCACATTTCCTTTGTCTTGAGTATATTATCTTCTGTACTAAGTACGTAGCACCATATATCATTAGCTACTCATTTGATGAAGATAAGGTCAAGATGGAGCTTGGACTAGCAAAATCCTGGTAGATAATAATGGTTCGAACAATTATATTAACAAGATTGAATTCTCACCATCGGTCATTAGTATGTTTAGATCATAAACGGTGAACAAGGGCATAGATAGGTTATAAAGAATGCAATTTCAACCAGTTTAAAATGAAAGATCCTCAACTAGGATTTGAAAACGGTCCCATCTTCCACCCCAATATTTTGAAAGACTTTTCCAAACGGAAGGGCTTTCTTTTGTCTAAGCAAACTGTTGGCAAGCCTGATTAGGGATTGGTGAGCTAGTCATAATTTAATAACTTAGGATAAAAGACCCCCGACTATAATTTTGAATTATAAGAAATAAATAGGCTTTAATACAGACATAAATAATTATAAACAAAATTAAAATTTGATTAATTCAAAATGACAACTAAATAGTGAAGTCCAACTTCATACACAAATCGCGCAATTCGCCACCATAGTTATATTATGCCTACATTTGCACACTTAAAGTGGATCTCTTTGTGAATAACAACTTATATCCACAAACCTATTAACCGCCCCGAGATACCATTAATTACATTTCACACATATTAGAAAAATTTATAAATTGAAAAGATTTGAAGATTTAGAATTGGTAGATCCAATTCTACAGGCATTAGAAGATAAAAACTATACTGAGCCTACCCCTATACAAGCAAAAGCTATCCCATTAGTCTTAGATAGAAGAGATGTCTTGGGCTGTGCACAGACAGGTACAGGTAAGACCGCAGCATTCGCTATTCCTATCATACAGCTCATTCACCAGAAAGATGGAGACAATAAAGGTTTCCCAATACTCAGATCTCTGATCGTCACACCGACAAGAGAATTGGCGATTCAGATAGATGAGAATATAAAAGAATACAGCAAATACACTAATATCAAGCACACCGTCATATTCGGAGGTGTAAAGCAAGGTAAGCAAGTAGATAAACTCAAAAGAGGCGTCCATATCCTGGTCGCTACCCCTGGGAGGCTTTTAGATCTGATTAATCAAGGCTTTATCAGTTTGGATGATGTCAGACTATTTGTGCTTGATGAAGCAGATAGAATGCTAGACATGGGATTCATCCATGATATTAAGAAGCTACTTAAGCTTCTTCCTGCTAAGAGACAATCTCTATTCTTCTCGGCGACGATGCCACAGAATATCGTAGAGCTCTCCAATAACATTCTGGAGAATCCTGTAAAAGTAGAGGTAGCTCAAGTCTCTTCTGCTGCTGAGACGATTACACAGTATCTGTACTACACGAATAAAGCGAAGAAGAAAGACTTACTGACACACATTCTGAAAGATGAGTCTCTGGACCAAGTCCTTCTATTCTCTCGGACAAAGCATGGTGCTGATAAGATCACAAGATTTCTAAAAAAAGAAAATATCAACGCAGCTGCTATCCACGGAGACAAAGCGCAAAACCAACGACAAAAGGCACTAAGTAACTTCAAGTCAGGCAGTGTCAGAGTCTTAGTCGCGACGGATATCGCAGCAAGAGGGATAGACATAGATAAGCTTAGATATGTCATCAACTATGACATACCCAATATTGCAGAAACTTATGTCCATAGAATAGGTCGATCAGGTAGAGCAGGAGAAGATGGTGTCGCCATATCGATCTGTGAGCCTGAAGAGAATGCATACATAAGGGATATAGAAAGACTCATCAAGCAAAAGCTTAAAGTCATAGATGACAACCCCTATCCACAAACAGATAAACCGATGACAGAAGCAGAGAAAAAAGAGTGGAATAAAGAGAAACAGCGTAGAAAACAAGAGTTTTTCGCCAATAGAAAGAAAAGTGGTTCATCTCAAAGAGGAAGAAGGCGCTAAGATGTAATTGTTGTAACAATTAATTTGCATTATTTAGATTCTCATAGGTTATCTTAGTGTTTCACATTTAACCGAGATAACGTATGAGAATTCTATTCATAGGCATATTTATACTCAGTCACTTATTATTATTTGCGCAAGACAATAAAGAAAATGAGGACAGTAAAGAGGATAAAACCAAATCTTACGCTGACATCATAACAGATAAAGCTGTGAGTCAAGAGGGTCTATTCTCTGTTCATCAGGTAGATGGAAAACACTTTTTTGAAATTCCTGCAGATCTTTTAGAGAAAGAAATTCTTATTGTCAGTAGAATATCAGGTTTCGTCAAAAATCTCAATTTCGGTGGTGCTGGGACTAAGTCAAGACCTCAGCAAGTTATTAGATTTCAGAAAAAGAATGATCACATATTACTTCGATCTGTCTCCTATAACAGCGTCGCTACTGAAGAATCTCCTATATATAATTCTGTAAAGAATAATAATTTTGAGCCTGTCATCATGATGTTTCCCATCGAGGTCAGGTCTGATGATAGTACATCATATGTGATAGATGTAAAGGACTTTTTCACTTCAGATATCGAAATGATCGGCCCCGTATCTCAGAGCCAAAGAAAAGATTTTGGGCTGAAAGGAATAGACTCGAAACGTAGTTTTATATCAAGCACTAAAGCATTCCCAGAAAATGTGCTCGTGAAGCATGTATTGACTTACAAGGGTGGATCTGACCTACCTGATAATCAAGTGACAGGGACTATGTCAGTGGAGATGACCCAGTCATTTATCCTCCTGCCAGAGATTCCTATGCAGCCCAGGCTGTATGATTCCCGCGTTGGCTATTTCTCCTTAACTCAGACAGACTACAGCTTAGACGAGCAGAAAGCTGCAAAGAGAAGGTACATCACCAGATGGAAGTTAGAGCCATCAGACCCAGAAGCATATGCGAGAGGTGAGCTCGTAGAGCCTATCAAACAAATAGTCTATTACATAGATCCTGCAACACCTAAAAAATGGGCCCCATACCTGAAGCAGGGAGTAGATGATTGGAATACAGCTTTTGAAGAAGCCGGCTTTAAAAATGCTATCGTCGGGAAGTATGCTCCGACTCCAGAGGAAGATCCAGACTGGGATCCAGAAGATGTGAGAAACTCTGTGATCCGATATGTGAGTACCGATATTCAGAATGCGATGGGACCACATGTACATGATCCGCGTACAGGAGAGATTATTGAAAGTGATATCATCTGGTATCATAATGTCATGAGCCTGCTGCGTAACTGGTTTTTCGTGCAGACCGCAGCGATTAATCCAGAAGCCAGAACACCAAAGTTCAGAGATGAGGTGATGGGAAGATTGATCAGATTCGTCGCAGCGCATGAGGTGGGCCATACATTAGGGCTGCCGCATAATATGGGCGCAAGTGTCGCCTACCCTGTTGACTCATTAAGATCGGTCAGCTTCACTCAGAAGATGGGTACAGCTCCTTCGATTATGGACTACGCGAGGTTTAATTATATCGCTCAGCCAGAAGATGGAGATGTAGGCCTGATGCCAGATATTGGCGTATATGATAAATGGGCTATCAAGTTCGGATATCAGTTATATCCAGGAGAGACAACTGACTCAGAGAGACCTATCATCAATACCATGATGAAAGAAAAAGCATCGGATCCTAATTACAGATATGGTAGACAGAGACGTAGCGCTCCTGATCATACCTCACAGACAGAGGACTTAGGTGATGACTCAATGCTGGCAAGTGAGTTAGGTATAAAAAATCTCAAAAGAATCGTCCCTAACCTGATAGAGTGGACTGGTGAGGATGGTAAAGAATATGAAAACCTCGAAGAGCTATATAGTAATGTCGTCGGGCAGTTCAGAAGATATGTCGGTCATGTCATCAGCAATATTGGAGGTGTCAAAGAAGTATTTAAAACTTATGATCAGGATGCAGTAGCCTATCATCCGAATAGCCCTCAGAAACAAATGAGAGCGATGCAGTTTTTAGATAACCATGTATTCACTACACCTCAGTGGCTGCTGGATCAAAATATTCTGAAAAGATTCGAGCCTCATGGTCAATTAAATAGAATGCAGCGCCTGTATGACTTCACGCTTAATGGTCTATTCAGCGAGAGCCGGTTATCACGATTAGCAGAACAAGAATCTGTCGTGGGTGTCCCTTCATATGGACTCAGCCAGCTTTTTGAAGATTCAGAAACCATGATCTTCTCTAATTTTAAATCAAAAGGGGCTACCGATTCTTATAAAAGAATGCTGCAAAGAACTTATGTCAATAAGCTCATGGAAATCGTCAAAGATGAGGACAATGATATTTTTGACTCCAAAGCATTAGCGAGAGAGACATTGACATCCATTGCTAAAAGTGCTAAGAAAGCGAAAACTTCGGATAAGCTGAGCAGTGCTCATTATCGGGATATTCGGGATCGGATCAATAAATTATTGAGTGATGATTAATTACAATTAAATTCTTCAATAAAACTCATGATTATATCAATGCATAATTATTGTGATTATATTGCCAAATGTGGAACAAGTGAAGCATACGGATATCTATTAAAAAAACTGATGAGCCCGAATTAGTTAAAGCAATTCGAAGAGTGAATCAGAACAAAAATACTTCCCTCCAGAAATTGCCGAAAAAATGATAACGTTTGTGTTAACATCAAATATTAGTCAAAATATTATTCCCGCTAAAGAAACAGAAGTATTAGGGTATATTTTAGAAGGATTAACTACTAAAGAAATAGCTTCTAAACTATTCGAGACGTGTTTAGTAGTAGTAAATAAATACAGAAGTAAGAGAACTGTTGGTCAAGCTGATATGACTTTAGCACTTTTAGGTCAAAATCTGTACAAATACTTGGGTATAATTTAATTCTGTCAAATACCTTTCAGGTTGCTTTTATCTGGATTAGATTCGTTACCCCGTTTATTGCCAAAAACCCTTAAAAGCGAGGTAATAATTCAGGGTAAACGTGTTCAAATCAAATTCAAGACTGTCAATTAATAGACTAAACTTCCCATATGAATAAGGTCTTATTTGCGAAAATCTCTTTAGAATCGTAAAGGGATTTTTAGAAGTGGCGGCTGCCTGCCAGGTACCCAAGACTGAATGGTCCTGTAGGGAATTCAATGTCCCAAATGGACATTGAATAATGAAGGAACCGAGGATTTGTCCTCGGGTGGGGTGGCATTAGCTGGCATAGCATTTTTGCTTACTTTTTTTGCAATTGAAAAATAGCCTGTCCCGACCATCGGGGTAAGGCCCGCACGGCGAGTGCAAGTAAGCTTTGCATCTATAGAAAATGTGTTTAATGCTTTACTTCTGAATACCCCTATTCGGAAGCACTCGCACAATTGAAACTCGTCGGGCTAGTATTTTGAAAAAAATTATTCAATATTTCAACATTCGCATTTATAAACTTCAAAGCAGAATTTGTCTTGTTGAATGGTAAAGTGTCGTAGGTAGAGTGAAATATTTCGCTGATAATTTCAATATTTTCTACGGTCATCTCTTTACACCCCGTCCTCTAAATAAACATCATTATAAAAATTGATGATGTCTTTAATATTTCTAAAAATCTTAGGTTTATCTGCCATGAATACTTCTAAATTAACCCATTTGGCCTTCTTGATACCTTCTTCTGCTTGAGGAATCAGCTTAGTCTTTTTGGCACTCATGAGATACCAGAAGGTTTTTTTGAGGACTCTCTTCTTGTTAATATCTTGATAGGTGTGGTATGTCGTGATTAGTTTTTGCTGTAAAGTGATGCGCTCGACTCCGGTTTCCTCTTCTACTTCTCTGATGGCTGCTGCCTTCTTTTTTTCACCAGATTCTATCTTACCTTTCGGAAGATCCCAGAATCCTCTTCTGTGTATGATCAAACCTTCGTGCTCTTCATTGATCACCAAACCCCCAGCGGCTCTGACTATTTTGAATAATCCTTGAAAATCTTTCTTTAATTGTTTGACATCATCCGCATAGATAGTGATGGACTTATGCACTGAGTTTTTCTCAGCCAGATCCACATAGTTCAGCAGAAATTTAGGTTTGCCAGAGTACATGGCTATGATGTCTGTCTCATCACCTTGTTTCGGTATTGTCACCTCAGCTCGGCTTGCTAAAACCAATAGAGACTCATTTATGTATATTTTGTACATTTGCCACGTTTCAAAAAACAGCGCAAAGATATGAATATTGAACAAAGCTTAGCTAGTAAGTTATTGTCAATTAAAGCAATTAAATTATCTCCCTCTGATCCATTCACTTGGGCATCAGGTCTCAGATCTCCAATTTACTGTGATAATCGACTCTCATTATCATATCCTGAGGTCAGAAATATGATAAAGAATAGCTTTAAAAAAATAATAGAAAAGCATGAATATGATGTAGATATCATCATAGGTGTCGCGACTGCAGGAATACCGCATGGTGCATTATTAGCTGATTGTCTAGACCTACCTTTCGCATATGTCAGATCTAAGTCTAAAGGCCATGGGCGTCAGAATATCATAGAAGGACAAGTCAAAGAAGGTATGAATGCCATCGTGGTGGAAGATTTGATTTCTACGGGAGGCAGCTGCCTCAAAGCGGTAGACGTACTCAGAGAGATCAATGTTAATGTTGTCAATGTTTTCTCTATATTCACTTATAATCTGGATGAAGCCACTGAAAATTTTTCAGCAGCTAAGTGCTCATATCTAAGTCTGACTAATTATCCTTCACTTCTTGAAACTGCAAAATCTGATGGTACCATCTCAGATGAAGACTATGTGATACTAAAGGAATGGTACAAGAGCCCACAGAGTTGGTCTCAAGAATATTTACTAAAGAAAGAAAAATAATCAATGTCGATATTTACTAAAGAATCAGAAAAATTTCTATTCAAATACTTGAATAGCTCATCACCTACAGGATTTGAATCAGAAGGTCAGAAAGTTTGGCTGGAATACATCAAGCCATATGTAGATGATTGGAAGCTGGATAATTATGGTACTTTATACGGGATTATCAATCCTGAAAAAAAATTCACTGTCGTCATAGAAGGCCATGCTGATGAGATTTCATGGTTTGTTAATTATATATCAGATGATGGCTACATAAGCGTCATCAGGAATGGTGGATCAGATCATATCATAGCACCTTCTAAGCGGGTAAATATTTTCACGACGAAAGGTATCGTCAGAGGCGTTTTCGGCTGGCCTGCAATACATGTGAGAAAAGGAAAAGATGCCTCTATTGCACCTAAGCTCGAAAATATATTCGTAGATGTCGGTGCTAAGGATAAAGAAGAAGTACTCGACATGGGCGTCCATGTGGGTTGTGTGCTGACATTTGACGATGAGCTGGAAAAACTTAATGACCAATATTATGTCGGAAGAGCCCTGGATAATAGAATAGGAGGCTTCTGTATCGCAGAGGTGGCTCGACTCCTAAAGAAAAATAAAAAGAAACTTCCGTATAGACTCTGTATCGTCAATGCTGTACAGGAAGAGATCGGCCTCAGAGGTGCAGAGATGATCGCCCACACCATCAATCCTCAAGTAGCTATCGTGACAGATGTATGCCATGATACTAACTCTCCGATGTACAAGAAGAAAGTGCAGGGCGATATCAAGGCAGGATCTGGACCATCATTAACCGTTGCTCCAGCAGTGCATAATAAGCTCTTAGATCTCATCATTGATACCGCAGAGAAGAAAAAAATACCATTCCAAAGATCAGCTTCTTCAAGAAGCACTGGGACTGATACTGATGCATTCGCTTATTCCAATGGAGGCGTTCCTTCAGCACTGATCTCACTGCCCCTGAAATACATGCACACCACAGTAGAAATGGCCCACCAAGACGATATAGAAAATGTAACCAAGCTCATTTATGAGACCTTGTTAAAAATAAAAGTCAATCATAATTTCAAGTATTTTTAGATGAGTGTCATCAATATTGAAAAGAAACTTAATTTATTCAGTGACCAATGGTCTCCTAAGATCATTGGCTCTTTGAATGGTCAGGATGTCAAGTTAGCAAAGCTCGAAGGCGAATTCGTGTGGCACGACCATAAAGAAGAGGACGAATTATTTATGGTGATTAAAGGTGCTTTAAAAATAGAATTTAGGGACAGGACTGAAACTATAAAAGAAGGAGAAATGATCATCGTCCCCAGAGGTGTGGAGCACAAACCTATAGCTGATGAAGAAGTCCATGTCTTATTATTCGAGCCTTCCGCTATTAAGCATACTGGTGAGATAAAGAGTGACTTAACTGTTTCTGAATATGAAAAAATTTAAGCCATAATCCAGCGCCTACGAATCTCATTTATAAAATACTTAATCTTTATCTCTACAGCAGTTTGCACATTGCGTTAGGCTCTATCAGTTTAGTGTATGTCACTTGTAAAATAAATAATCTCACAGTACCATCTGGCTACTATTATTTCATATTTTTCTCAACCATTTTTATTTATTGTCTCCACAGAATTATTGGGATAGAAAAGGTAGGTAAGTATAAGGATAAAGGTCGGTTTAGAATCATAAATCAATATAAAACACACATCAGAATATATGCAAGTATTGGACTGATTGCTGCTCTTTATTTTTATATAAATCTGCCCGTTACAATACAATTACTGCTTCTAATCCCATCTTTTATATCTCTTTTATATACAGTTCCTATACTCCCAAAAAAAAGAAGACTACGTGACTTTCATTATATTAAAATAATATTAATCGCTGTGGTGTGGGGTATATTAACTGTTCTAATTCCCGAATATTTTCTAAATAATATAAGGGACTTTACATACCTTTTATTTATAGAGCGATGTCTTTTTATTTTTGCTATAACCATCCCCTTCGACATTAGAGATATGGAGATAGATCAGAAGACACAGGTGAAAACATTTATTCACTCATGGGGCAGCACTAAAGCCAAGGTGATTGCTGTGGCGCTGCTGGCATTCTCACTTATGATTTACTTCTATTTATTCGATTATTCATATTTATCAGCTCATTACCTGACTGCTTTAATTATCTGTTATACAGTGACCTCTTTATTTATTCTTTATGCTCATCATAGAAGAACTGATTATTATTTCTCTGGTATTTTAGATGGCACGATGCTCTTGATGGCTCTATGTATTAAAGCATCAGATTTTATTTATTAACTATCTCCTCATTTACACTTTCACACATATTATATGTCATTCTTATGACAGACTTATTTTGATTACGATCGCACATTTTAATGTAGGCCTCAGATGTTGCATCTACAGATTCAGCTGACTGAATAGGCGCGTCAGAATTTATAATTCCATCATTATAATTGCCTGATTCTATGATTGTATTCTATTGTTATGAATCTGTATTAAAATTCATCTAACTCTTGTCCTTTTAATAGATCTGGTCTTCTTTTTTTGGTATTATCAATGGAAGCATCATCTCTCCAATCGCAAATTTTTTGATCGTGACCCGACAGTAATACTTCAGGTACTTTTAAACCTTTGTACTCCTTAGGGCGAGTATACACAGGAGGCGCTAATAGGTCGTCCTGAAATGAATCTGTCAGTGCAGAAGTCTCATTGTTAAGGACTCCGGGGATCAGCCTTCCTAAGGCATCGATAACAACTGCAGCTGCTATCTCACCTCCCGACAGCACATAGTCTCCTATGGATATTTCTTGTGTGACATAAAGCTCTCTGATTCTTTCATCTATTCCTTTATAGTGACCTGCGATCAGCAATAAATTTTCATGTAAGGATAATTTATTTGCATCTTTTTGATCAAAGGATTTGCCTTCCGGCGTCATGTAAATAACTTGATCATAAGATCTCTGCTGCTGTAATGATTCGATACAATTACCTAATGGCTCTGGCATCAGTACCATCCCTGCTCCCCCACCATATTGGTAATCGTCTATTTGGCGGCTATTGCCTTGTCCGAATTCTCTGAGACTATGAATCGTCACATGCAGAAGCTTCTTATCCTGCGCTCGCTTCAATATAGAATGCCCTATGAATGAATCCATAAGCTCAGGCACGCATGATATGACGTCTATATGTAACATAAAAAAAAGCGGCTACTGAGTCGCGGCCGCTATTTAATTTTTATTCTATACCTAATAATTCTATTTCAAATATTAATGTAGAATGAGGACCGATAAGTGGCCCCGCTTGTCTCTCTCCATATGCTAAGTCAGATGGACAAAAGATTCTATGCTTAGATCCTACTTTCATTAAAGGGACGGCTTCTTGCCATGCTTTAATCACTTGATTTAATCCAAAACTGATTGGTTCATTTCTTTCTACTGAGCTATCGAATACCCTTCCATCTATTAATGTACCGTGGTAGTGTACTTTTACTTTATCAGTAGGTGATGGACTGAGACCGTCACCCTCTGTTATGACTTCATACTGTAGACCTGATTCGGTCGTGACTACACCTTCTTTGGCTCCATTCTTTGCTAAAAACTCCTCTCCTATTTGTTTATTCATTGATTTTTGCTTTGATTTTATATTTAATAGTTCATTTTTGAAATATACTTCTGCTTCTTCCTTTGAGATGAGTAACTCTTCTGACTGCAGCACGTCAGCGATTGCCTTCGAAACAATGTAGTGATTCACCTTAGTAAACCCTTGCTCTTTAATATTCTGAGCGACGACTACGCCGATGCTATATGATAGACTATCTGCTGCTGTAATCTGCATCTCATCTTGAGTATGACCCAGTACAACATACAGAGACAGAATGAGTATTAATATCTTTTTCATTTTTTTCTTAATTAAAATTTGTCATTGAGCGGCATACGAAGCATGTAGCTTACACCTTCTTTTATACCAATATTTACTTCACTGACTTTTATGAATTCGCTTTTAATTTCTGATAATAAAGATAAAAATAAGGTATCGTTTCTATCCCTTTGTAATAGTTAAACAATCCATAATGTTCGTTAGGAGAATGGATGTCATCAGAATCTAATCCAAAACCAAGCATCACAGACTTTACGCCAAACACTTCTTCAAACATGGCTACAATCGGTATGCTTCCACCAGATCGCTGCGGAATTGGTTTTTTGCCATAAGATTGTTCCATAGCCATCTCAGCAGCTTTATACTCTATGGTATCAGTCGGAGTGACAGCAGGATAGCCTCCATGATGTGGCTTCACTTCTACAGTCACCCCCTTTGGCGCTATGCTTGTAAAGTGATCTTTGAATAACTTCGTGATCGCATCAGGTGTCTGATTAGGCACGAGCCGCATGCTGATTTTAGCAAATGCTTTAGAAGGAAGTACGGTCTTCGCCCCTTCTCCTATGTAGCCTCCCCATATTCCATTGACATCTAGTGTCGGTCTGATAGATGTTCTCTCTAAGGTAGTATAGTCTTTCTCCCCTACGATGTCTTCTATTTTTAGATCCTCTTTGTAGCCAGCCAAATCAAATGGTGCTTCATTCATTGCCTTTCTCTCTTCACTGCTGACGACGACGACATCATCGTAGAAGCCAGGTATAGAGATGCTTAGGTCTTCATCCTTGAGCGAAGCGATCATCTCACACAGAATATTAATTGGATTACCGACTGCACCTCCATATACACCTGAGTGAAGATCTCGGTTAGGGCCTGTCACTTCTACCTCTACATAGCTTAGACCTCTGAGACCTGTAGTAATGGACGGCACATCATTAGCTATGACTGAAGTATCAGATAGTAATACGACATCACAGGCTAACTTCTCTACATTATCTTTACAGAAAGTCTCCAGATGATCAGAACCAATTTCTTCCTCCCCTTCTATTAAAAACTTCATATTACATGGTAAATTTCCCGACGCATTCATTGCCTCAAATGCTTTAACGTGCATATACATCTGACCTTTGTCATCACAGGCTCCTCTGGCAAATATCGCCCCTTCTGGATGAATGGCAGTCTTCTTTATAACAGGCTCGAATGGTGGCGAATCCCATAAGTCTAAAGGGTCAGGTGGCTGTACATCATAGTGACCATAGATAAGCACCGTAGGAAGACTCTCATCTACCATCTTCTCCGCATAGACGACAGGGTGTCCTGCGGTCGGATGTACTTCTACCAGATCTGCTCCTGCCTTTTTCAGACTATCATGAACAAAGCTCGCAGCTGCAGCCACCTGTGCTGTGTACGCTGGGTCAGCACTGATCGAAGGTATTTTGAGTAATTCTAATAATTCTTCTAAGAATCTGTCTTTGTTTGAAGTAATATATTGCAAGACTTTTTCCATTAAAGTAAATTGATTTATAGGGTTTGAGAATATTGAATTATTGCTTTATCGTAAGATGCGTCTTAATAAGTGCTTCTAAATCATTGGTCGGAATATCTATGAATAGTTTTCCTTTGTGTGCATAGGAAATCTGGCCAGTCTCTTCAGATACGATATAAGCGACAGCTGTAGTCGTTTCAGATATACCTAGAGCTGCTCTATGCCTCAACCCTAAATTGGGATCGATCCTCGTATTTTTAGATACTGGTAATATGACACTGGCTGAGTGGATTCTATCTGCCGTAATGATCATCGCTCCATCGTGCAAGGGAGCTTTATTTTCAAATATATTCTCAATCAACATCTCTGAAATCTTTGCATCTATTTTGACTCCAGAGCCACTTAATATTTCTTCATTCATATCTGGCATTAATACGACTAAGGCCCCAGCTCTTCTTTTACTTAGTTTGACTAATGCATTTTTTATCGTTGTCGCCATGATTTTATATTGCTCATCTACGGCTGAGATTTCTTTGCCAAAGAATCGGCTTAAAAATTGATTTCTTCCCTTCAAAGTATTGTTTCCTATCATCAAGAGAAATCTTCTTATCTCTGGTTGAAATACAATGATAAGTATGATGGCACCTAACTGAAAGATACTTCCTAAAATCCATGAAAGCATTCTCAACTTGAATGTGTCAACTGCTAAGTATGTGACAGATAATAATATGAGGCCTATAAAAATATTATAGCCTACCGATCCTTTAAGTAGCTTATATAGAAGATATAGTAAATAGCCTACGATGAGAGCATCTACCACATCTGCAATTCTAATATTCTCAAAAAAATGATTAATCGCCTCCAATTACTTTTATTTATCCGTTCTGTTCAAATGTCATAGTATCATTTATGTTGTGAATCATATACAAAATCACATCAAATATTCATCTATTAATTTAGAATTGTGCTTACCAGCTCCAAAACCTACATTTGGCTTCCTGAAATGGATATGGAGTACATTGTCAATATTTATATCTTTTTGATTTGCCCTGCAAGCTTCTGCACCTGTTGAATCACCTACTTCACACCAACTAGTATCATTTGCTGTACACTTCTTCCTTCCTATAGTACACATTATTTACTTGGGTATTTATTGAGCTTATATTTCATTTTATTGCAGCATGTTTCCATTTTCAGTGTTATAAGTATTGCGATTTCTCAGACCAGACAAGCACCTCCACCATTTACTAGAAAATCCTAATACGATTTACTATATGTGACATCTTTAACTAATATATATCAATATCACCTATAAATCATTACATATTACTAATTTCTTTAACCTGAGATACTAATCAAAATTTGAACCACCTTTTGTACAATATATAAGATTTCTCATTCGAGTTAATACAAGGACTGAATCATTCTTAAGCGAATTCACTAAGAATCAATGATTTAAATAACAGAAAATAACTATTTGTTTGATAGGATTTATTAGATTTACATGTCAAAGGATTATCAGTTTGCAATTCCTTTGGTAAATAAATCGAAAAGCGTAAATAAATCAACCCGATGCTTAAGCCTTCAATCCCATCCTACAAGCTATTAAGAGTGATATCTCCAGCAATCATGCTGATGTTAATTGTTCTTGCCCTGCCCTCCTTTTCTATCGAACCATCCGCATTCCCAGCTATGACCATTGGTCCGCAAGATGGTGATGTAGATAATGACGGAATCCCTGACTTTGAGGACATGGATAGTGATAATGATGGAATCCTTGATGTAGATGAAGGTGTGACATGCACAACCGTTGATTTGTCTCCTTTAGATGGTTCTACAGATGCACTTACTGCATTTAACGATGCCATGATTACCGTAGGTGGAATCAATGGCGCATTAATTCAGATAGAGTCACCACTAGAATTGAACGGATCGGCGGCTCAAGATGAATTCATCATCTCAAATGAACATATATTACCAGATGCAGCTCCTGCTGATTCAGTTAGTTTGCTTTTGGGTGTTGCTCACCAACCGGGAGAAACGGGCCCTGATAATTCACTTGGCACGAATTACACTTTTTCTCAGCCCGTTTGTGGATTCAATTTTAAATTATACGACATTGACAGAACGGATGAAGTTGCCATTCTTGGTACGCTTAATGGAGTCGCAGTTCCATTCACAATAGATGCTATAGGCGTTTGTCTTAATTATGATGCTGCTGCGAGTACCGTTAATAGTATTTGTGATGTTCAAGCAAGACCGAGTAATAATAACGTTAATGAACATAGTGTTACAATAACTTTCGAAGGATGTATAGACAGATTAGAATTTGACTTATATGACTTTGCGACTGGTAATGGAGGTTCATTCACATTCTTACCTGCACCTGATCCTGTATGTGTCGCTATCGATACTGATGGAGATGGTATTGCTGATGCATTCGATTTAGATTCAGATAATGATGGGATTCCAGATGCTATTGAAGCTTGTGGTGATGTAACTCTGACTCTTGAGGAGTGTACTTTAGATAATAATGGAGATGGTATGTATAGCGATGTTCCAGGAGTTTTAGAAGGTCTATGCGCATTAGCACCTGTAGATACTGATGGTGATGGCATCGAAGATTTTAGAGATTTAGATAGTGATGGCGATGGTTGTCCTGATGCGACTGAAGCGTGTACTAATAGTAATCCTAATGTCAATGACACTGATGTATCTGATGGTTATGCTTCACCAGCTGCAACGATAAATGATTGTGGTTTAGTCATAGATTCTGATGGGATGACAGCCACTTGCGGCACACCCTTTTCTGAAAACTGGACGAATAATGCCATTGCTTGTTTAGAGTGTGGAGTTGCCTTAGACGGGAATGCAGCATGTATGACCGCAGATGGCTCAGCTACTGCTACAGCAATCGGTGGCAATCTTCCTTATACATACTTGTGGAGCAGTGGAGAGACGACTGCATCGGCTATGATGCTATCAGCAGGAATGGCCAGTGTGACTGTAACAGACGGTTGTGGTGTAGAATCTATATGTATGATAGACATTCCAGAAGAAGCTTGTGAAGCTGGTATTACTATTGTTAAGACTGGTACTATTGATCTCGGTGCTGATGGCATCGCTTCTGTCGGTGACGAAATAACATATACTTTTGAAGTTTGTAACACTGGAGCAACAGAAATAACTTCTATCTCAGTAACAGATCCATTAGTAACAGTAATGGGTGGACCATTGGCGTCATTAGCTGGTATGACTTGCGATAATATCACATTCACAGGGACTTATGCACTTAGTATGGCAGATGTCACCAATGGTGGTGTCATGAATACAGCTACAGTTACAGGTACAGGACCAGCTGGAATGGTTGAAGACATGGATGATGAAGACGTAACTTATGATGTTCCTACTGCTGGAATCACTATAGTTAAAACAGGTTCACTTGATCTTGGAGCTGACGGAGTCGCTTCAGAAGGTGATATTATTACATATGCTTTTGAAGTATGCAATACTGGTACGGCTGAACTGACTGCTGTTTCTGTCACCGATCCATTAGTTACTGTTATGGGTGGTGCATTAGCTACATTGGCTGGCATGTCTTGTGATAATACCACATTCACTGGAATGTATTCATTAATGACGGCAGACATAGTCAATGGTGGTGTCATGAATACAGCAACAACAACAGGGACTGGCCCTGGAGGAATGGTCGATGACACTGACGATGAAGATATTCCAATCATGGGCACTCCTGGAATCGAGATCATGAAGGTTGGAGTATTCTCTGATGAAAACATGAACGGTTCTGCTGAAGTTGGAGAGACAATTAACTACATGTTTATCGTGACTAACACTGGTACTGTGCCATTGACGATGGTTAGTGTCACAGATCCATTAGTGACTGTAAGTGGCGGCCCTATAGCAACATTAGCTCCAGGAGCTATGGATAACACCACATTCAGTGGCTCTTATGAATTAACAGCAGCTGACCTTATTACAGGTAATATCATGAATACAGCTACTGTAATGGGCATGGACCCTGACAATAATCCAGTGGATGACAATGATGATGAAGAAACAATGTTTGAGGCTAATGCAGAGATCATGCTCATGAAGACTGGTACATTTAACGATGAAAATGGTGATGGCCTCGCACAGGTAGGAGAAACAGTTTCTTACGCCTTTACGGTAATTAATACAGGAGGAGTACCATTGACTATGGTTACAATCATGGATGATTTAATCAATGTTATGGGTGGTCCGATACCCTCTTTAGCATCTATGGCTACTGATAATACGACATTCACTGGAGTGTATATGCTAACTCAAACCGACATCGATGCTGGTATGATAGAGAATATGGCAACTGTCTCAGGAAATGATCCAGGAGGTAACCCAACAACAGATGACGATGATGACATGACTGAGCTTCCAGGTATGCCGGGTATAGATATAGATAAAAGAAGTACGTTCAATGATCTCAATGGAAATGGATTGGCTGATGTTGATGAGACAATTACCTATAGTTTCGTTGTAACAAATACAGGTACAGTAACCTTAACTAATATCATGGTTTCTGATCCTATGATTATTCTATCAGGTGGACCGCTTGCTACTTTAGCACCTGGAGATGTCGACAATACGACTTTCTCTGGTACCTATACACTGACTCAGGCAGATGTCAACGAAGGTATGAAGATGAATATGGCTTCAGTGACAGGTGATGACCCAAATGGAGACCCTACAATTGATGATGATACTGAGATAACAGACCTACCAGGAATGCCAGGTATCGAAATAGTTAAAGCAGGCATGTTCATTGATTCTAATGGCGACGGTCTTCCACAGGAAGGTGAAACGATAACTTATATGTTTATCGTCACTAATACGGGTAATGTGACATTGACTGATATTATGGTAAATGATCCATTAGTCACTGTATCTGGAGGTCCTATAGCATCCTTAGCTCCTGGAGTCATGGACAATACAACATTTAGTGGTAGTTATATATTGACACAAGCAGACGTCAATGATGGAAATGTCATGAATACGGCAACTGTAAGTGGAGATGACCCTGAAGGAAATCCGACAACGGATGATGGTGAAGAGGAGACTCCTCTGACTCAGAATCCTGAAGTCATGTTAATGAAAACGGGTGTCTATAATGACGAGAATGGTGATGGAATAGCTCAACCAGGAGAAACTGTAACGTACACATTCGTAGTCATTAATACTGGAAATACAACGCTTACAGATATCTCTGTAAATGATCCATTAATCACGATTACCGGTACGCCAATTCCAATGCTACAGCCAGGCGAAACAGACAACACGACATATTCGGGAGTATACGTTTTAGACCAAGATGACATAAATGCTGGTGAAGTGCTTAACACTGCCTCCGTCACTGGTTCTGACCCCGATGGTAACTTTGTGGAAGATCCTGATAATGAGATCACTCCAATTCCACAAAATCCACAGATTTCAGTGCTAAAGACTGGTTCATTCAATGATGAAAATGGAGATGGATTCGGCCAACCAGGCGAAACAATAACATTTTCCTTTACAGTTATAAATACAGGAAATGTAACATTGACCAATGTGACATTAACAGATAATATTGTGAGTGTTTCTGGAGGACCTATTCCGATTATAGAGCCAGGCGACTCTAACTCGGACACATTCTTAGGTGTATATACTATATCACAGGCTGATATTGATAATGGTGGTGTAACGAATCAAGCAGTTGGGACTGGAACAGACCCAGGTGGAGATCCAGTCACTGATAATTCTGATGATCCAGATAACATTGATGATACAGATCCTGATAATGATGGAGACCCTGATGATCCTACTATTATTCCAGTAGGTCAAAATCCTGAAATCGATTTAGAAAAAATTGGAACATTCGTGGACGAAAATGGTGATGGTTTAGCTCAAGTCGGAGAAACAATCACTTACGAATTTATTGTCACTAATACAGGAAATGTCACACTAGATGATATAACTCTTGAAGATGTCATTGTAACCGTATCAGGTGGTCCGATTCCTTCATTAGCGCCAGGCGAAACTGACAATACTACATTTTCAGGAGTAAGAACACTAACTCTTGATGATATATTAGGCTTAGAAATAGTAAATCAAGCGACAGTAACCGGGACAGACCCAAATGGAAATCCAGTGACAGACATCTCAGATGATCCTGATACATTTGACCCAGATGATCCTACAGTGGTTCCGTTTTGTAGTGTCGACGTAGGAAGCATTTTACCAGGTCAAGATAAATGCTTAGATGAGTTAGGAACAGTCATTTCAGCTACGCCAAGCGGGGGGACTATCGTACCTAATGGGTTCAGTACTGTCTATGTTTTAACGTCTAATCCAGGCTTAATTATAGAGCAAGTCAATACGAGTCCAATATTCACGGTCACGGAATCGGGAGTCTATAGGATTCATACATTCATAGCTCAAATTAGTGATCCTACTGATGGAAACTATGTGGATTTGTCTGTCGTGACTCCGGGTGTTACATCAGCAGCTGACGTACTTGCAATTATATCTGCTAATGGTATTTGCGCAGGTTTAGATGCAGAAGGTGCTCAAGTATTAGTATCACCATGTATTATAGAATTGACTAAAGAGCAAGTATTTGCAAATTTATTTGAAGATGATGATGTTTTACTGACTTATGACTTAATCATTCAGAATGATGGAGAATTTGAGATTAGAAGTTTATCCTTACAAGATCCACTGGTTTTCTTTCCAGCTGCATTACCTGCGACTCCGATCAATGCTACTAATATTGAATTAGAAATTACTAACATAGATGCGACTCAGCTACCTGGGCTTGATTTGAGCTTTACTGGATTTGGTTCAAATACAGAGTTATTAGATGGTTCTGGAATCTTGATGCCTGGCGAAAGTTTCATGGTATCAGTAACAACAGAAGTTAGCTTAGATAAATACAGAGATCTAGGGGAGATGCAATTTAACGTGGCCAAAGTACAAGGCTTAGCCATCGCGTCAGATGGAACGGCCATTCAAGAAGTAGATGATGATTCTGACGACCCAACAGTATTAACCGACATCGACCCTGATGGTGATGGCGATCCTGATGATCCTACCCCAGTTATCTTACCTGTGTGTGATGAATTAGTATGTAATCAAAATTTAGTCATTAGTCTAAATAGAGACTGTAGATTAGAGGTAACTCCTGACATGGTTTTAGAAAGTCCATCTTTCTTAGGGTTCTATGAAATACAATTCTTTGATGAAAATGGAGTTAATTTTGGAAACATTTTAACTGGAGATGCTGTCAATTTTAATATAACCTACCATGTAGATTGTGGTAGCAACAGTTGCTGGGGTACCGCTATTGTAGAAACAAATCAACTACCAGAATTAGAAGCCCCATGTGCCTGTACAGAAGATGGCATCATCCCAGAAGAATGTAAAGTCTGGTGCAGCGAT
>ENA-ORXT01001121-ORXT01001121.1-marine-metagenome-genome-assembly--contig:-NODE-1121-length-37532-cov-60.653237_pt1 | contig 37532 bp, 28 predicted proteins | sample MGYA00237868_ERZ511482 | MGnify/ENA metagenome assembly ERZ511482 | reverse complement strand
AAAATGAGACTCATCTAAGAACAAAATCCTTATTTATAGATCTTAATTCTTAAAGGGTAACAAGTCTAATAAAAAAATAGAATAATAACCATTTTATGGACGCAGCGTAGCGGGAAAAGAGGGAGTATAGAATCGTCATTTTATTGCCAAAAATAGGGGAAGTAAGAAACCTTCAGGGAAAAGTATTGATTGAAAATTCTATTAATGAAAAATTACTGTTAAAATTGAGTGAGCGAAACATTTAATAATCAGTATTTCAGTTTTAGCTACATTAATCAACACACCTGATAATTTGATACCTTCACCACTCCAACTAATAAAAAATAGAAATGATTATATCGACCATTGTCGCAGTTGCTAAAAATAATGTCATTGGAAAAGACAACGACATCCCCTGGTATTTACCCGCAGACTTAAAATATTTTAAAAAAATAACCACCGGACATCATATCGTGATGGGCCGAAAATGCTACGAATCCATCGGTCGTCCTTTACCCAAACGCACCAACGTCATCGTCACCCGCAATCCATTTTTTATTGCCACAGGATGTCTCATTGCCCATAATGTTGCCGAAGCGGTAGCATTAGCAAAAGCCAACGGAGACGAAGAGGTTTTTATCATTGGTGGTGGACAAATTTACGAAATAGCGCTGCCACACGTAGATCGTGTTTACTTGACGGAGGTAGATTTGGAAGTAGATGGAGATATTTTCTTTCCGGAAATGGATCTCCAAAACTGGACGCTGATTAAAGAAACCAACCACAAAGCGGATGAAAAAAACGAGTACGATTATACTTTTAAAATTCTGGAAAGAAAAAAAGATTAGAAATTTTTATGGAATTTGGCTAGTTGGTGCATCTAAGTAAGGACAGTGGAAGTTTTTTGTATACTTCTCCAATTTTCTGACCTTATTTTCACAACCATGTTGCACAATACGCCTTCTTTTCGACCCGACAGATTTAATCCGAATGATGTTGCTCCCTTTTTACAATTTAGCACCCTGCTACAGGAAGATCCTTACGCTACTTTAAAAGAAGACTTTATCCAATATCTCTGGCGGGTCAAAAAAATCTACCTGCATGATCTGAAAACAACGCAGGGGGAAACCATAGAAATCATCGAAGTAGGTCGCCACAATACCGATGCCGGACCGGATTTTTTAGATGCAAAGATTAAAATCGGAGGAATCTTGCTGGCGGGTAATGTCGAAATGCACCTGCGTTCTTCTGAGTGGATCAAGCACAAACACCAACAAGATCCAGCCTACCAAAACGTGATCTTGCACGTAGTGCTCGTCGAAGATGAAATTATCTTCCACGGAAATAAAAGCCGCATTCCCTGCCTGGAACTCCGCTCTCGGATACCACCCCGTCTATCAAAAACTTACCTGAAAATCATTAACAACGAATTCTGGATTCCATGTCAGCACCTGTTTCATAAAGTTTCACAAATACAATTATCACTTTGGCTGGATCGCCTCCTGGTAGAAAGAATGCAACGCAAGACTGCTTATATCGCGGAACGACTAACGGCAACCCAAAATGATTGGGAGACTTGTTTTTTTCAGGTGCTCTGCCGCAATTTTGGTACAAAGGTTAACGCAGAACCTTTCGAATGGCTGGCCCGAATTCTTCCGCTGAGTCTTTTAGCCAAACACCAGGATCGTCTCCTGCACATCGAAGCCTTGCTATTTGGACAGGCAGGTATGTTAGAAGTAGAATTTACCGATGCCTATCCAAAAAAATTAAAAAAAGAATATCAGTTTTTTAGAAAAAAATATGGTCTTGAACCCATTCATGCAGCCACCTGGAAAATGCTGCGCTTGCGTCCCGCTAATTTTCCAACCATCCGTATCGCCCAGTTAGCCATGTTGATTTTTAAATCCCGACACCTCTTTTCAAAATCTCTTGCTACCACAAACGTCAAAGAAATTGAGAATATGTTCAACCTCAACGTTTCCGCCTACTGGCAAACCCATTATCTATTTGATAAAGAAACGGTAAAACGAAAAAAAACAATGGGAAAATCCACCATTCACCTTCTGATCATTAATACAATCGCTCCATTTTTATTTATCTATGGAAAGAAAAAAGGCGAGCAAAGCTATAAAGACCGAGCCTTAAAGCTACTCGAAGAAATACCCGCCGAGCAGAATAAAATTATTACCCGCTGGAAAGAATTAGGACTAAAACCTGATTCTGCCTATCAAACACAAGCGCTGCTGGAATTAAAAAATAATTTCTGCGACCGGAAAGCCTGCCTCTCTTGTACCGTAGGTCATCAGGTCCTGAGGCACTAGTGCTTGGGGCACTAGACAACCTGTTTCCGTGGTAGAAGGGTTATTCCTCATCCCTGAACCCATTTTCTCAGGTGGAAATACAAGTAAATTCCCTATTTTTGTAGAAAAAAGAAATGTCACAGCAATTGGATAGTAGAAAAAATATTCTCTTTATCGTTTGTGGGCCAAGCGGTTCGGGAAAGGGAACATTTATGGATTACGCGACAGCAAACTTTGGCGATAAGATTATGCATATACCCACATATACTACCCGGGCACCTCGACCCAAAGAAGTACCCGGGAAAGATTATAACTATATAACGCAACCAGCTTTTAACGAATTGATCAGAAATGGGGGGATCTTTGAATATACCCGAACTTACGGAGACTATATGTACGGATCGCCCCGGAGTCTGATTCAGGACGAACATAAAAAACATCTGGTGGTAGAACTTGATTATAAAGGAATGTTCAGAGTGAAATCTGTTAGTGATCATCGGGTAATCTCTATTTTTATCATGCCGCCCAACATTCAGACGCTCCTGGATCGAATCAATAATCGGTACAAAGAAGATAATCTTGATGCCCGAATTGCCGCGATCAAAGAACAGGTTCAGTTTGCGTGGGCTTATGATTATGTAATCATCAATGACGATTGGGAGCAGTACAAAAAAGATATAGATACCATCATTCGAGCGGAAATGTTGCGGACTAGTGGCATCAGAAAACTACTGACCGATAAGCATAGCGCAGACCCTACCCTCAAGAAATTTTCCTGATTGAATGATAGAACATAGAAGCAATAATACCGCCGAATGCCGGCAGAATACGATTACAAAATTGTCGGAAGTCGGCGTCCACGAGGTTAACTTAAAACAAAGTGCCTACCTTCTGGAAAATTTTATTACTGAGACATAATCGTACCATAAACAAAACCAAATTTTCAATAAAATATACTATGGAAATAATACGGGAATACTTTCCCAGGCTTACCGAAAAACAGGAACAACAATTCGCGAAGTTGGGCGATTTGTACGCTGACTGGAATAGCAAAATAAATGTTATCTCTCGTAAAGATATTGATAATTTATACGAAAGACATATCCTCCATTCTCTGGCTATTGCTAAATTTATAAAATTTCGGACCGGGTCGAAAATTGTAGATTTGGGAACAGGTGGTGGTTTTCCTGGAATTCCGCTCGCCATCTTATTTCCCAATGTTGAGTTTACCCTCATTGATGGAACTGGAAAAAAAATCACCGTAGTCAACGCGGTGGCCGAAGCGATTGGTTTAGAGAATGCGGTAGGATTACAAGCACGTGCCGAAGAACTAAAAATGCGATTTGATTTTGTCGTAACGAGAGCCGTAGCGACCCTTGATAAATTGAGACCGTGGACCCAAAGACTGGTACACCAAAAAGATGTACATCCAATACCCAATGGACTGATTGCCCTCAAAGGTGGGCGAATCAACGCAGAAATTGCGGCCCTCGGCAAAGGAACCTACGTTGAAACTTATCCACTTGATAATTATTTTAAAGAAGACTTTTTTGAGGAAAAATACCTCGTATATGTTCAAGCCTAATCTAGATATTATGAAAAAACAGTACCTCTTTTCTACGCTGCTACTATTGTCTGTCATCCAGTTATTTGGCCAGCAGACTTTTCCCCGCAACGGGGTGTATGATGAGCGTGACGGCGCTTATGCTTTTACAAATGCAACCATTCATACCAACTTCGATCGTACCATTGAAAACGGAACGCTGATTATTCGAAAGGGTAAAATAGAAGCCGTAGGGGCAGAATTAATGGTTCCTGAAGGAATGGTCACCATCAACCTGAAAGGAAAACATATCTATCCTTCCTTCGTCGATATCTATAGTGATTATGGAATTTCGGAGGCAGAAAAAGCGAGCGGTCAACGCTCCAGAAATCAACAAATGGTTTCTAATAAATCGGGGGCTTATATGTGGAATCAAGCTTTACAGCCTGAGTTTCGCGCGCACGAGCATTTTTCGGTTGATGAGAAATCGGCCAAAGGATACCGGGAAATCGGATTTGGAACCGTTTCTGCACACCGGATGGATGGTATGTCCCGCGGCACTGCAACGGTCATTACACTTGGTGAAGATCGCCCCCACAAATTGATTTTGCAAGAACAGGCGGCACATCATCTTTCTTTTAAAAAAGGAACATCTACTCAAAGCTATCCGGGATCACTGATGGGTGGAATTGCACTTTTTCGACAGACCTACCTGGATGGTGACTGGTATGAAAAACAAGAAGAGGAAACCAACCTTTCTCTCGCTGCCTGGAATGAGGTACAGTCACTTCCGCAAATATTTGAAACCAGAGAAATATTGGAAAGTTTACGGGCCATCAAATTGGGAAAAGCACAGAATCATGATTATATCATTTACGGAAACGGAGATGAATACCAACGATTAGAAAAAATTAAAAAATCGGGAAATAGCTTTATTCTTAATTTGAATTTTCCGGAAGCATTCGACGTAGAAGCACCTTACGATGCACTGCGGGTGGAACTTAGTGATATGAAACACTGGGAACTGGCACCGACCAATCCCGGACTATTGGCTAAAAATGGCGTTAATATTATTCTGACTAGTAATGGTTTAAAAGATAAGAAGTCCTTTTTAAAAAATCTCGGAAAAGCAATTGAAGCTGGATTAACCAAAGAGCAGGCGCTCAAAGCACTTACACAAGCGCCAGCAAAAGCACTTGATATTTACGATCAGGTAGGAAGTTTGGAGAAAGGTAAATTGGCCAATTTCTTTATTGCTTCTGACGAAATTTTTACTGAAAAAACGAAGATTCACCACCACTGGATTCAGGGAAAACCTTTTATTTTTTCCAATCCCAATGCACCAGATGTCGCTGGAAAATACGATTTGAAAGTAGGCAATAAAACCTACCAGCTTGAGGCGGAAGATGATGCAACCATGAAAATTATTATCAATGATACAACGAAGGTAACCGTAAAGTCAAGTATAGAAAACGAAGTAATAAACCTCTCCTTTCAGCCGGATGCTGAGGCTGCGGAGCGTATTAGCCTAACAGGTATTATTTCTAAATCACGCTGGTCTGGTAACGGAACTGCAACGGATGGTAGCTGGACAAAATGGTCTGCCGTAAAAACGGGAGCGCTGGAAAAGGAAGAAGAAAAAGCGGATAAAAATAAAAAAGATAGAATCGACGAAACGCCTGAAATGGGGGTGGTAGTCTACCCATTTATGGCCTTCGGCAACGAGACATTACCTACGACAGAAACTATATTGATTCGCAACGCTACCGTTTGGACAAATGAAGAAGATGGGATTTTGGAAAATGCCGATGTATTGTTTTCTGATGGTAAAATCAAGTCGGTTGGAAAATCTTTACCTGCCGCCGGAGCCACCGTTATTGATGGAACCGGAAAGCATGTCACTTGTGGAGTGATTGACGAGCACTCTCATATTGCCATTTCGAGAGGTGTTAATGAGTGTACACAAGTCAGTACCGCAGAGGTGAGTATTGCGGATGTTGTGGACTCTGAAGATATTAATATCTATCGACAATTGGCCGGAGGAGTTACCACTTCACAATTGCTACACGGATCTTGTAATCCCATTGGTGGTAAATCAGCGATCATTAAATTACGCTGGGGATACGCACCGGAAGAAATGAAGATGGAAAATAGTCCCGGGTTTATAAAATTTGCTTTAGGAGAAAATGTAAAGAAGTCAAGGAGTAGTTCTAACAATCGTTTTCCGGATACGCGGATGGGTGTAGAGCAGGTATACGTAGACGCTTTTACACGCGCCAAAGAATATCGAAAAAAACGCAATCAACCTGGATTTAGAAAAGATCTGGATTTGGAAACACTATTGGAAATCATGGATGGTCAACGTCATATTTCTTGTCACTCTTATGTTCAGTCTGAGATTAATATGTTGATGCACGTAGCGGATGAAATGGGTTTTAAAGTAAATACTTTTACCCATATTCTGGAAGGTTATAAGGTAGCGGACAAGATGAAAACACACGGAGCAGGTGGTTCTTCCTTCTCGGATTGGTGGGCCTATAAGTACGAAGTAATTGATGCAATTCCTTATAACGGCGCGCTCATGCACGAACAAGGGGTAACGGTGGCCTTCAACTCTGATGATGCCGAAATGGCCCGACGACTAAATCAGGAAGCAGCTAAAGCCGTTAAGTATGGTCAGGTGTCAGAAGAAGATGCCTGGAAATTTGTTACCCTCAACCCTGCGAAATTACTGCACATCGACGACCGGGTAGGAAGTATCCGAAGTGGCAAAGATGCAGACATCGTTGTCTGGTCGGATCATCCTATGTCTATTTATGCGAAAGCAGAACAAACCTTTATCGACGGTATTAGATTTTTTGATCGCAACGAAGACAAAACAAAACAATTGGCGGTACAGCAGGAACGCTCCCGACTGATTAACAAAATGCTGGATGTTAAAAAAGGGGGTGGTAAAACCCGTCCTGTGGGTGGTAAAATGCATCACCACTATCACTGTGATGATGCGGAGGATGAAATGCAGGACTAGAAATTTTTGGTACTGCTTTTATCATTCATTCAAAAAAATAAAATAACATGAAAAATATATTTTTAATTTTTACCCTCTTAATCCTTTTTACGGGGATCGCCAGTGGACAACAAACTCCCGCACCTGCACAATCACAACCTATTTTAATTACTGGAGCTACTGCGCATCTCGGTAATGGACAGGTTATAGAAAATAGTATCATTGGTTTTGAAAACGGAAAATTAATGGTGGTCGGAAAAGCTGATACAGCAGTAGACAGTTCTAAAAATTGGAAAAAAATTGACGCGACCGGAAAGCATATTTATCCAGGACTCATCGCGGCCAATTCTCAAATCGGACTCATAGAAATTGGTGCAGTACGCGCCACCAGAGATGCGGACGAGGTTGGAAGTATGAATCCAAATTTACGATCTATTGTGGCGTATAATACAGACTCAAAAGTAACACCGACGGTACGATCCAACGGAATTTTACTGGCGCAGGTGGTACCAACTGGAGGTAGCATCTCGGGAACATCCAGTGTAGTAGAACTGGACGGATGGAACTGGGAGGATGCCGCCTACAAGCTGGATGATGGCGTACACCTTAATTGGCCTTCCATGATGACCTGGACGGGCTGGCGAGAAGGAAATCCACGACGAATTAAAAATAAAAAATACGGAGAGGAAGTAAGCGAAATAAAACAGTTTTTAGCGGAAGCTCGTGCGTACTGCCAGCAATCCTCGGTGGAAGATACCCAGTTGAAATTAGCGGCGATGTGTAGTTTATTTGATCAATCTGGCAAACTGTTTGTCCACGTCGATGACGCAGAAGGCATTACTACGGTCATCCCATTCAAAAAAGAATATGGAATAGAGATCGTGGTCGTTGGAGGACGGGACAGCTATCGAGCTGCCGATTTACTAGCAACTCACAAAATTCCGGTTATTTTATATCAAACCCAGTCGTTACCCTATCACCACGACGATGATATTGACCAGCCGTTTAAAACACCAAAAACGCTGCATGATGCGGGCGTATTATTTGCTATCGGAGGAGAAGGATACTGGCAACAACGAAATTTGCCTTTTCAAGCGGGACAAGCCGTGGGTTTTGGATTATCTAAAGAGGCTGCGATTAAAGCTATGACCCAAAGCACGGCAATGATACTTGGTATAGATCAAACCGTTGGTACGCTGGAAAAGGGCAAAGATGCCACCCTGATTATTTCAACCGGAGATGTGCTGGATATGCGAACTTCTAATATTGAAAGAGCATTTATCAGAGGAAAAGATATTAGCCTGGATAATAAGCAAAAAGCGCTTTATCGGAAATTTAAAGAGAAGTATAAGCGATAAATCACGGTATTTTATCTTTTAAAAGGAATGGTTAGGAATGAAAAATAACGAAGAGTGATGGAAAAATAGGAAGCATAGTGTCTTAATTTATTTAATCAACATTCCTTAGTGACCCTGCCTGATCTGACTCAAGTTATTTTTTTTGTCTTTAACAAATATATAACAGTTCCTTGGCGTTATTTTAGCACTAGAATAGAGTCTAAGAGATAAATAACACCAATTAAATGAAGCAATTAGCATATATAATATTATTCCTGGTAGTCATGGCACCTGTATTGAACGGACAAACTAGTGAACGGAGAGAAAAGATTGAGTTGGATGGTCAAATTGTAACAGCCCTGATTACGGATACTGATACAATCATCATTGCTGATCTGGAAGATGTTTCTATTTCTTCCTTTCGGAAATTCGATAATCGGGATGATTATCGCAAATATCTGCGCTACCGCCGGTACGCTGCGGTTGTTTATCCTTACGCAAATGATGCGATAAAAATTTTCCGGGAAGTAGAATATACGACTCAGAACATGAAAAAGCGGAAGCGAAAAAAACACATCAAACGTTTAAATAAGCAGCTTAAGAAAGAGTTTAAAGATCCGTTGCGCAAGCTCACTAAAACACAGGGTTATATTTTGATCAAAATGATTGAAAAAGAACTGGATACTCCTTTTTATACGTTGATTAAAGGTCTTCGTGGTGGAGTCAGCGCCAGATTTTGGCAAGGACTCGGAAAAATAAACGGATACAATTTAAAAAGAGGCTATCACGTAGGAGATGATCCGCTTTTAGACGCGGTGCTAAAAGACTTTAATATTTCTCACGAAGTGATTGAAGAAAAATAGTATCCCAAGGATTGAGAACATTGGTTTTTATTTCAAAAGTCAGCGGTTGGTCTGCGTTAGAATATGTACATTTGAGCCTGAAAAATTTCATTCATGCTTGACTATACCAACTCTACTTTACGGCTTTCAGCTGAACAATCCTTAAGCGGTAAAACGCAATGGATCAGTCCTTCCAATTTGGCCCTGATTAAATACTGGGGAAAATATGGCCGTCAACTGCCCCGGAACCCTTCGATCAGTTTTACACTGGATACTGCCGCTACTACTACCAAATTAAGTTATCGTACCAAAGAAAAACCCGGCGATTCGATCAGTCTGGATTTTAAATTTGGTGGAAACCCCAACGAAGCTTTTCGCGTCAAGCTGATTAAATTTCTAACCAACATTTCGGATATTTTTCCTTTTCTAACGCAACTAGAGTTCTCAGTTGAATCCAGTAATTCGTTTCCACATTCTGCCGGAATTGCTTCTTCTGCTTCCAGTATGAGTGCCTTGGCGCTCTGTCTTTGTTCTGTAGAAAAAGAAATTTTCGGTACCCTTACTTCAAAAACTGCATTCTACCAAAAAGCATCTTATGTTGCCCGACTTGGATCAGGTAGCGCTTGTCGCTCAGTTTATGAAACGATGGCTGTTTGGGGAGAAACATCTGAAGTAGCTGAATCTTCTGATTTATACGCGGTACCTTTTGGAGATCAGCTCCACAAAGTTTACCGTGATTTTCATGATGATATTTTGATTGTTAGCAAAGGAGAAAAAAGCGTTTCGAGTTCTGCGGGGCATGGACTGATGGAAGGAAATATTTTTGCGGATAACCGCTATGCGCAGGCAAATACGCGTTTTGCAGATTTACAAGTCGCATTGAAAAATGGTGATTTGGAAGCTTTTGGAAGGATTACGGAGAACGAAGCACTCACCCTTCACGCGTTGATGATGACCTCGGAGCCCTCCTATATTTTGATGCGTCCCAACACTTTAGCGCAAATAGAATTATTACATAATTTTAGAAACGACACCAAATTGCCTGTTTACTTTAGTCTTGATGCAGGACCTAATTTACATTTGCTCTATCCGGATAATATTGCGACGCCTGTTCAGGATTTTATCAAGTCAGACTTATTGCCATTGTGTGAAAAAGGGGAAATAATTGAGGATCGCGCCGGAAAGGGACCGAGAGAAGTGATATAGCTATTCGGTCAGTAAAGCGTATTTTTTCAGTTACCAAATTGATGAAATTTACTGGTTGCGTATCCGTGGATCGGCTAAATTATACAAAATATCTGCTACCAGATTTCCTAGAACGGTCAATAGCGTAACGATCATCAAAACCATAAAAACCACCGGCCAGTCACGTCCTTGAATTGAATCAAATAACAACCGTCCCATTCCGGGAATATTAAAAATAACTTCTACAATTACCGATCCTCCTATCGCTGCCGGAAAAACCAGCGCGATCAAAGTAATGAGTGGAAACAAGGCATTTCGGAACGCGTGGTGCCAGGCTACCCGTTGACGAGGCAAACCTTTGGCAAAGGCCGTGCGAATAAAATCTTTTTGAATCACATCCAGCATACTTCCTCTTACTTGTCGGGAGATAAAAGCAACCGTTCCGTAAGTGACACAAAAAATGGGCAAAATTAAATGACTAAGCCCTTCCCAAAAACGATCCCAGAAAGGTGCATCAGAACTTAAGTTCCCCAGTCCTACCGACGCAAACCAATTCATTCCATATTGAGGGGTCGTTAAAAATACGACCAGTAACATCGCCATCCAAAATTGGGGAATAGAATAGAAAACAAAAGTCAAAAAGCCAATGATTCGATCAGGACGCTGTTGCGCACGACTAGCCGAGTACACCCCGATTGGAATAGAAACCGCAAAGGCCAAAAAAATGGCGATTAGATTAATGGATAAAGTCCACCAGGCCGCTTCTTTTATTTTATCAAAAACAGGCCGCCGATCCCGAATAGAACGACCAAAGTCTCCCATCAGAAAACCTGTAATCCACCGATGGTATTGATTATTGATTCCATGCCAGCGGAGGCTGGGTTGCGCTAATTTATTAGGCGTAGCGGTATCTTTAATTTGTTGGTAGGAATTTATGGCTTTGGTCAATGGAGGAGATAAAAGATTTATAACTTGATTCCCGTAAGGTACTTGACCAGCGAGTGATAATTCGTTTTTTAGTTGATCAAATAAACTATTGATCGAAGGAATTTCGTAAGCATAAAAAAGCTGACCAGCGGTGCGTTGAAAATTAATACGATGGTCCGGTGCGATGGAATCCGGCCATTGAAAAAAAAGTTTATCCAGATTTTCCAAAGAAGCATAATAGCCCTGAATTTCAGACCAGTTACCATATTGACCAATCAACTTGTCGAGTAACTTCCGCTGTCTTGGGAGAATAATCTGATGAAAGGTGTCCGGGTAAGCGACTGATGTTAAAGACAGATAAAATAATGGCCGATCTAGCCCCAACTCGTGGGAATACTTGGTATACTGTTTCTCGTAATAAGCTACCGAATAAGAAGAACCCGGCAGCGCATCAATCGGGGGAACATAATGCGATACCGGATCACCAGGCGCCAGCTTGCTCAAAAAAAAAGCCACAAGCGAAACTACCACGAGCGTGGGTATAAAATAACCCAGTTTTTTTACTGTTTGTTTTAACACGAGTTATTTATTTAATATAAATCGTCTTTCAGTAAATACTGGAGAAGCAATCGACGTCTTGGCATTGTCAAACCGTTTGTGGATGGCTACACAGTCCTGCGTTCGGTACAAGAAAATAATCGGTGACTCTTCGTACATAATTTTCTGTATTTCCTGGTACAATTGATTGCGTCGGGCATCGTCGGTGGTAGAACGAATTTCTTCAATAATCTTATCCGTTTCTATTGTTCCAAAACCGAAATAATTTCGGGGTCCGGTCGTATGCCAGTAATCGTATAGATCATAATAACTAAGGTCTGCACCAAAAGCAGCGGGCGCTAGTTCAAAAGTTTTACCACGGATTTTTTTGTTGTTTTCACTTCGTTCACCTGCTTGAACATCAATTTCTACGCCCGCCTTTTTTGCAGCGTTTTTGAAGATGGTCGCGATATCACTACTTACTTCGCTACCAATTGAAATAATATATTCTAATTTCATTTCAGTTAGCTTTCCGTTAATTACTTTATCTATTGTACCATTGTTATTCGTGTCTTCCCATCCGGCTTCGGTTAGCAATTGGCTGGCTTTTTCTATATTAAAATCATATGGCTTTAAGTCGTTGGCCGCGTAAGGTAAATCCGAAGGAATAACACTACTTAATTTTTGGGCCATTCCCAGTTTGACAGATTTGATAATTTCATCCATATCCATTAAGTAGGCAAGCGCCTGACGAACTTTTTTATCTGTTAGTTTTGGATTGGAACTATTCATGCCGACATAACTAACCAGTAAGTTAGCGGGATTTAAAAGGTTGTAATTTTTGGTGATATTGGGATCTTCTTTTAATTCTAAAAAAGTAGCATTGGGCAATTGATAAATAGCATCCAGTGATCCATTTTGTAACATGGCCACGGCGGGAGCCGCATCCGGAATGGGACGATAAACGATCTGACGAGGATACGCTTCAAACATACCGTTTTCTTTTGCGTACTTATCCCCCCACCAGTCTTTCTTTTTTTCTAAAACAATCCGCTCACCTGTGATCCATTCTTTTAACTTATACGACCCACTTCCGGAAATTTTTTCCCGACTATATTCTGGCGTGTTAAGTTCTTCGGCGTAGGTTTGAAGTGCAGTGATGGAGGTAGCCGTTTCTTTTGCTTTTTCAGGATTAAGCAAGTCGTTGATTGCGACGTTGCGAAGTAGTCCTTTTGGATCATAAACATATTCCGGTAATATCTGAAATCCTCCCGCATAATATTCTCCTCTGAAATTATAGGGGGAAACCGTAACGGAGAATTTTTTTGGATTTTCTGTATCAATGGCCACATTGCTAATGGCGCCAAGTACGCTACGGTATACCGCGGTAGGGCCAGCCATTTTAGGATTCATAACCACCTTTAAGGTAAAAACATAATCAGTCGCTAAAACGGGTTGTCCATTTTCCCACTGCGCATCTGCCTTTATTTCGTAATCATATTTAGTACCCACGACTTTTCCATCTTCTTCCATATAACTCACCGTCGGCATTGCTTTAGCCAAAACGGGTTTTAATTTTAAATCATACGGATCGTATTCGATCATGGTCTGAAACATATTATTGGCCACCTGAAGATCAATACCCTGATAAGTCATCATGGGATTGAGTGAAGTTGGATCCGCTCTCAAACGAGAAGTAACCACCGCTTCGGTCGCTGCAACGGAAGTGGTCTCGGACTTCGCAGGATCGGTGCGACAAGAAAATAAACTTAGCGTACAGAAAGTAAGAAATAGGAAATAACGAAAAATTCTAGTCATGGTTGTTTTTTAATTTTAGAAATTTAGACACGCTCTTACTTTAATTTACCAATCGTGTAGCCAGGATAGCGAACTGTTGGCTGTATGGTAAAGCGTTTATGAACCGCCATTCTTTCGTAAGGAGTATACAAGAAGATATAAGGTTGTTCCTGATAAATAATCTCCTGAATACGAAGATACAATTCTTTTCGCGTCTTTGAATCATAGGAAATTCTAATTTGGTCAATGATCTGATCAGAATTTTTATCTCCAAATCCAGTGCGGTTACTGCCGCCCGCTACGTTACTGGAGCTATGCCAGGTCTGGCGCAAGTCGTCTAGCCCCGGCGGAGTTGTCCAGGTAAGATAAATCAAATCGTAGTCTCTTGCTCGATAATTTGTTAGCAGTGCTTTGATCTCCATTCCTGTAGGTACAATTTCAATATTAACTGTTTTGGCTATTTTATTTAATAACAGGCCAATTTCTCCTGCCTTTTCGTTTTTGATATTATAAAAATAACGAAGCTGAAGTCTCTTGTTATCTGTACCAGGCCCATGTGTTTTTAATAAAGAATCTGCCCGATTTATATCAAATTTAGTGGGACGTAAATCAGGATGATAATAAGATTTGGATGGATGAATCGGGCCAACCGTTCGTTGAGCCTGGCCATTCCAGATTTCAGAAATAATCAGATTAACATCTACCAAATGAGCTAATGCACGTCGTACGTTGACGTCTGCCAGTTGATCCCGATTTCCATTGATGCCGATATAATCGTAACTAAGTTTTGGTGGCGTGTAGAAATTATAATCTGCCTGAAGTTCTTTTTTTAGAACCTCAAAACGATCCGGAGGGATTCCGGTAATAATATCTAATTCCTGACTTTGCAATAAGCTTAATGCACTATTCACATCAGGAATAATTTTAAAAACAAGTCGCTCCGGAATAGATGAAAGTGTTGGTACTGTTTCGGTCCAGTGTTCCTTTTTTTTGGTGAGTATGATTCGTTGATTAGCGATCCATTCTGAGATTTGGTAAGCACTTCCTCCGATGGTTTTGTGTGGATTTTTATTATTGAAATCTTCCGCAAATTTTTGCAACGCAGCCGTATTTTTATAAATAGAATCTACTCGTTCGGCATCTGTCAAATTCGTAATGGGGATATCATTTAACAAATGATTTTTATCGTAATGGTATGCAGGATATAAACCAACCGTACCCAGTGCTTCCAAAGCCATCACATAAGGTCGATCCGTAAATACGGTAAATTTTTTAGGGTTCAATGGGTCCGCAATAATATCTTTTAAAAAATTAAAATAAATGCGAAAGGGAGCAGCGTGGACGCCCGGATTGAGCAAAATTTTAAAAGTAAAAATATAATCTGCCGCAGTGACGGGGTTTCCATTATCCCATGTTGCCTCCGGTCTGATGGTAAAATGATATTGCATGCCTCCTCGCCACGGACCGTTGGTGATAGCATTGACAGCGGGTAGCGTTTCGACGAGTACGGGGATGAGTTCCAGGGTCTGAGGATCGTAATCCAGTAAACCTAGAAAAAGAAGGTTGTTTAGTTGGCGATCTGCCAGCGTACGGGCCAGCAATGGATCTACCTGTTCTGGCTCGGCTGCCAGTCGAACAACCACGGTATCCACCGCTACGTACGAAGTATCGCGTTTACACTGGATATTACTAAAACAAAAAAACACGAGAAGATAAACAAGCGGTGTCAGCAATTTTTCAAACATTACTCAATATAGAAATTTTGTCTAAAAAAAGAGGAAGTATAAAATTGTGATTTATTTAGCTGCTTCTAAACATTCAATTACTCAAACTGTTTCCCTAAAAAAAGGAAGCCATGTATACAATATTAATTGCCGGAGGAACCGGACTGATTGGAAGTCATCTTAGTGAAATGTTGACGCAACAAGGCCATACGGTCCACCTGCTGAGTCGTACTGCTGATGCGGATGCGAAGTACAAGACCTTTGTTTGGGATGTTATGAAAGGAGAGATGGACGAGGCAGCACTTGCTTCGGCAGATTTTGTTATAAACTTTGCTGGTGCGGGTATTGCGGATAAACGCTGGACGGATAACCGTAAAAAACTAATTATTGAAAGTCGGGTAAAAGGCAATGAATTATTAGCCAAACTTCTTCCCAAATATAAAAACGTCAAAGCGTATATTTCTGCTTCCGCCATTGGATATTACGGAGATCGGGGTACAGAACCTTTATCAGAGTCGGCAGCGCCGGGGAAAGATGGTTTTTTATCAGAGAGCGTCGTGGCCTGGGAAAAGTCGATTGATGAAGTTGCGGCTACGGGTTTACGAACCGTGAAGATACGAATCGGTATCGTGCTGTCTACCAAAGGAGGTGCGCTGGAAAAATTACTATTGCCATTTAATTTCTGGCTGGGTGTTTATTTTGGTAACGGAGAACAAATTTATTCCTGGGTTCACATCGAAGACTTATGTCGGATGTTTATTGCCGCGATTGAAAACGAAAGTATGGAAGGCGTCTACAACGGGGTCGCACCTCATCCGGTCACCAATAAAAAATTTACGGAGATAACGGCAAAGGCACTGGATAAGTCAGCCCTGCTGGTTCCATCTCCTTCGTTTGCCATGCGTATAGCAATGGGAGAGATGGCCGATGTAGTTTTAAGTGGGTCAAATGTGTTGAGTGAAAAAATAAAAGGCGAAGGATTCCATTTTGAACATCCTGAGCTAAAACCAGCATTAGAAAATATTCTGGCGCGAAAGATTTAACACGTCAAAGTCAAGCGTTTAACGTTTAAAAACTTCAATGTCTTTATTTTTGACAACCAAGTCTGTAAACTTTCCTTTAAATCGGGTAGCCTTGACAATATGATTATCAATCCAGTGATAATTTCCACCACGGGGCTTGCCAAATAGAATACCGTGATATTTAAAATTATGTTTCTTCAACCATGTTTCGGTTACTTCGCGGTGTGCTTCGGTACGAGAGGTGAAAAAGAAAATAACGTGACCTTCAGAATACCATTTATTTAGAATCTTCAGGGCATCTGGATAAGGCAATACCGTAGCCATTCGTTCTGCCTCCTCATTAGGAACATCATCACAGATCGTACCGTCGATGTCGATGAGAAAATTCTTAATTTCTTCTGGCAATAACGGGCTTACCGCTTCTCCTTTTTCGTTAAATGTTTCTTTAAGGTTATTCATTTTCTGCTTTTTGCGGTCGATAATCTTCTGGTACCTAAGACCTATTAAATACAAATTCACCACTACTTTAGGTAGTGATGCGCTATAGAGAACACTATTGCTTAAATAAAGTTGAATATTTGGTTAGAGAAAAAGTAATAGTTGGTTATAACTTCTCCAAATTTGTCAATTACAGTTAATTGATGAAATTCAGAAAAGTCTTACTACTTGTCAAAAATAATAAAATTTTCGGGATTTACGGCTTTACCATTGTGCCACAGTTCAAAATGCAGGTGTGGTCCCGAAGACAAAGTGCCTGTATTCCCGATAATAGCAATAGCTTCTCCCGCTTTTACCTGACTTCCTGACTCTTTTAGCAAGACCGAATTATGCTTATAAAAAGAAATCAGGTTATTGGCGTGTTGAATACCAATAGTATTCCCTGTTTCCAGTGTCCAGTCAGAAGAAAAAACAAAGCCGTCCATAATAGCCTTGATGGGCGTATTTTTTGGTGCCATCACATCAATTCCGTAATGCTTGTCTTCTGGTCTGTAAGGTTCGCTGATCGTTCCGCCTGAGATGGGAGGAATGAAGTAAAGTTGTTCCAGGGGTATTTGGCTGTTGACTGTCATACCGCTAGTCGCATTTGCCTGTCTGTTTTCTAACTGTTCATTCAGTTCAATTTCTTTACGTAATAATTCATCTTCCCGAATTCTCTCCACATTAATCAAGCTATCAGGCATGTCCTCCATATCCGAGCTATCTATCTCGGCTACTTGAGATTCGATCTCTACAATATCGCCCACGAGAATTTTTCGAATATTTTCGGTGTATGCTTCCTGAGCGCCTAGATCTTCTTTGATGGCGTTGAGCTCTGCAGTAAGTCGCAGTGCTTCTTTGTGTTCTTGAATATTTCCGTATCCAGGAATATAACGTTTGATAGGGGTAGCTACGATGAGTAGAAAAACGAGAACAGCAACGGCGGCAACCACTGCACAAATAGCCATATAGATATTGAGTGGAGACAACTGATAAGAACCCACTTCTTCGAAGGTTTCGTTGTTCATCACGATCAGGCGATAGTTCTCCCTTGATTTCTCAATAAATTTACGACCTCTTTTTTTTTCGTTTTCCACAGTATTTAATTTTCATTCCCAAGTTGTTATCAACTTCTAAAATAAAATAGCTAAAAATCGGTTTTAAAATAGAGAATAAAACCTGCTTTGTGCACGTGGGCTACCCTGCCAAAGGCTCATTTGAAATTAAAGAATTACCTGTATCTTTGCAAGTATCTGAAAATCAAAGCAATCTACGTAACCTATTTTCATTATTTTGGTAAAAATAAGTTGGTATTGCTTCACGAAAATAAACCTTTTTTTAGTTTGGAAAAAATCAATAAACTCTTCATTTACGGTCTGATCCTGCTTTTTTCGACTTCCTGCGCAGTGCAGAAGCGTAAAGATGAAAAAGATGGCCCCATCAAAAAGTTGTACCACAATATAACGGCACATTACAATGCTTATTTTAATGCGGATGTACTGATCAACGAAAGTATCGTTGCACTTAGTGATCAATATCCGGATAATTATACAAAGATTCTACCCGTATTTGACTACGTAGCTGCCGATAATCCGCAAGCGGTTGCCAGTAGTCTTGACGAGGCAATTAAAAAAGTAACTGTCGTGGTGAACTTGCATCCCGAAAGTAACTGGAGCGACGACTGTTATTTATTGGCTGGAAAGGCACAGTATCTAAAACAGGATTACGAATCTGCGGAAGAAACTTTGCTGTACATGCTAAAAGAATTTAGTCCGGAAGCAGTCGCACAAAGAGAAAAGGATGGCATCAAGCGAACCGCAGCCAACGGCAAGAAAACCAAAGCCAGAAAAAAGAAATCAACCAAAAAGGATCGTAAGAAAGCAAAAAAGGCTAAAGAAAAAGCCCAAAAGGCAAAACGTAAAGCGGCAAAGAAAAGAGCAGAGGCAAAGAAAAAAGAGCGGGAACGCCGCAGAAAGGAAGGAAAAAAGAATACGGGAAAAGCATCAAACACCAAAACGAGTAAAGATGCTCCGTTACCAACGGAACCACCTAAAACGCTTGATACGAACGAACCGATTGTAAAGGAAAAGGAAAAGACCGAGAAAGAGCATTATCTACTGAAGCATCGCCCAGCTTTTCAGGAGGGACAATTGTGGATGGCTCGGACTTATATTGAACGAGAGGCCTACGATGAAGCGGAGAGAATAATCAGTAAACTGGAAAAGGATCCAACTACGTTTAAAGATGTCAGACGAGCGTTGGCACCCGTGATGGCGCATTATCATATCAAACAAAAAAATTACGATCAGGCCATTGAGCCACTCAAAAAAGCGATCGAACTTGGCAAGGATCGTCAGTTAAAGGCAAGATACGCTTACATTCTGGCACAGATTTATCAAAAAAATGGAGACAATAAGGCTTCTGAGGTTGCTTTCGCTCAAGCGCGAAAATTTAGCAATTCCTACGATATGGAATTCAGTGCACAGCTAAACATTATTCGCAACAGCTGGGAGGCTGGAACCCTGACTGATGTCAACGCCACCAAGACTTTGCAGAAGATGACCAGGGATATTAAAAATTACGAATACCGGGATCAGATATATTTCCTGATGGCGACGATTGCGTTAAAAGACAACGATTCGTTTGCTGCGATTGATTATCTAAAATTGTCTCTACAGTATAACGAGGGGAACGCCGCTCAAAAAGGAGAATCTTACTTGCAACTGGCTCAGTTATATTTTGATAAAGAATCTTTCGTAGAAGCAAAAGCCTATTATGATAGTACGCTGCAAGTATTGCCGAAGACGGACGAGCGGTATGATCAGGTTAACGAATATGCCGACAACCTTACGGATATTGCGGCCAATTTGATGATTATTCAAACACAAGATAGTTTACTTCAAATAAGCAATATGTCGGATGATGAACGTCGGGCGTTGGCTTATAAAATTAAAAAAGAAGAGGAAGCGGCAAAGTTTAAAAACCTGAAAACAGCAGCTGCCAATCCTAAAACCAAATCTTCCAGACCTGGATCTACAAAATCCAATTACTGGGCTTACAATGAAAAAATCAGAAAAAAAGGACTTAAAGATTTCCGTAAACGTTGGGGAGACCGTCAACTGGAAGATAACTGGCGCCGATCTACCCGAAGCGAATTGCGGAGCCTTGACGACGATCAGGAAATCGCGGAAGAAGATATTAACCGCGAACTGACGGATGATGATATCAAAGGTATTTTCCGGGATGTGCCGGGTACGCCTGCGGACGTCGCTAAATCGGAGAAGGAAATTGCGAAAGCGATGCTAAAACTCGGTGGACTATACCGCGATCGATTGCAGGACAATGAGAAGTCTATCAAAATTCTGGAAGAAAGAGAACAACGTTTTCCAACGGCCGAGAGCCGGGATGAGATGTACTATTTTCTTTATCTCGCGCACAAAGACTTAAATAATACGACCAAAGCGAAGTATTATTATGATAAACTAGCGGGTGAATTTCCGAATAGCAGTTATGCACGGGTATTAACGGATCCGGATTTTCTCTCCAAGAGTCGGGCCGAAGATCAAGCTTTAATGCAGTATTACGATCAGACCTATATTAGTTTTGAAGATGGAAAATATTCGGATGTTGCGCAACGTATCACCGTAGCGCAAAAAGAATTTGGACCAGGGAATAAGCTTCAGGCAAAATTCGCTTTATTGGGTGCGATGAGCAAAGGAAGTTTGGAAGGTAAAGATGCTTACCGGGGTGGACTCCGGGAAGTGATTGGGAAATATCCTAATACGCCGGAAGAAGTTCGGGCAAAAGAAATATTAAAACTATTGGGGCAGGGTGCAGGGGGAGATGTGCGGACGGAAACCTCAAAATCTGATCCCGGGGAAACGGGCAAATATAAAGTTGAATCAGAAAAACTGCACTATTTTATTGTCCTCATCACGGGAGGAGCGGAGATCTCACTCAACGATGCCAAGGCCGCCATTTCTAACTATAATACGGAATTCAATAAATTACAAAAACTGCGTATTTCGCCCGTTTCTTTGGGTGATCAACCTATGGTCGTGATTCGTCGATTTAAGTCGCAGGATAAAGCCATGACGTATTATGAAGGTATTACTAAAAATTCGGAAAGCTTCTTGCCGAGTGGTGTAGAATATGAGATTTATCCGATTACACAAAATAATTACCGAACGGTATTGAAAAGTAAATCCCTGGAAGGGTATAAGGAATTTTTTGAAGGAAATTATTTGAATTAAAACTTTTGGATCGCTAAAACTTGGCTCCTACTCTACGGTTTAATTATACGAATACGAATTACGTCAATCCGTTCCTTTTACTAATCTTTTTAAGAATATCTTCTATCTGCTTTAGAATGCCCAGCGGCGTCATGGCTGGTGTTGCTTTATTACCTTTCAGTGCGTGTGCGACCATATCAATCAATAGACCATTTCGTTCAAAATTACATTTCAATCGCGCCTCGTCTTTCGTTTCCCAATATTCTCCCTCGTCGATGATTTGGAGTGAAAGCTCATACTTCTTATTTAAATAATCGAGTAATTTAAGAACGGCGATGTGTACTTCCGGACCTGCAAACTGGGTTTTAGTAAAAGCAGAAAAAATAAATTCGAGTTCAATTTGAGTATCCACAAATTGTAGCGTTACTGGACTGGCGAGTTGTCCTTTTTCCGTAAAATAGAGATAGACCCATTCTGATTCTGGATGTGGGCAAAACATAATACCACGTAGTACGACACTGGGTTTATCTGTATAGCCGATATGTTGCATAACATAAGGATCAAGGTTGAATTCAAATTCCCGGGTTTGGTATCGCCAGTTCATCGTTTCACAGATGTCTCTTACTTCATCAGTAAGAGTTGTAATTCGCTTGATTTCTTTAATGGTGCCCTGATAATGAAAAGTGAGTCCCATGGAGTTGAGGTATTTATTCATGATAAAAATAAGCATTATTATCACTAGCTGGGGAGATAAATAACAATTTGCGCCCGAATTTTTTGGATAATCTGATTATTTTTGGTGAAAATAGTGCAGGATTCTGACAATAGAATATTCTTTTTTTAGCCAAAAAATATTAGCTTCACCAAACGATGAGAAACTTCGCAAACAATATTTTTCGCTGGTATTACCAACGTCGGTTTGGCCAAATTAAAGCGTTTATCACCGCTCCTTACCAAACCCAGCAAACCCAACTTACCGAGTTGTTACACGCTGCTCGTAACACCGAATGGGGGAAAAAGCATAACTTTTCTACTATTAAAAATCAGGCAGACTTTGCCCGTCAAGTGCCTGTGCAAAATTATGATTCCCTCAAACCCTATATCACCCAAATGATGGAAGGGGCAGAAGATATCTTATGGCCGGGTCAGGTAAAGATGTTTTCTAAATCGTCTGGCACCACGAGTGACAAAAGTAAATTTATTCCCGTTTCAAAAATAAACCTCAAACAAAATCACATCAAAGGGACTTGGGACACCATGGCCTTACTCTATCATCGCCGACCAGATTGCAGCATCTTTTCTGGTAAGAATTTTTTAATGGCAGGAACCAATGATCCGTATGCGCCATTCCCCGATACACTCTGCGGAGACGTATCTGCTTTGATGGTAAAAAATATGCCTTACGTGGCCCGACCCTTTTTTGAGCCGGATATTACGACGGTTTTACAACCTGATTGGGAAGATAAAATTGAAAATATGGCCCGGGTGGCCATGCAGCCAGAAATCGCTGATCAGATAAAAATGATCGGGGGTGTACCGACCTGGACCATCGTATTTTTTAGACATATTTTGGCGCAGACGGGTAAAGAAAATATGCTGGAAGTATGGAAAAATTTTGAAACCTATATTCACGGAGGTGTTAGTCTGGCCCCTTATCGGGAACAACTGCGGGAACTGCTACCTTCCGATCAGGTTAACTATTGGGAGGTCTATAACGCGTCGGAAGGTTATTTTGCTTCGCAGTACGATCTGGACGGAGATGACCTGTTGTTATTGCTGGATAACGGAACTTATTTTGAGTTTTTACCCGCTTCAGAATGGCAGACTACAAATCCGATCGCCATTCCACTGGAGGAAGTGGAGATTGGAAAAAATTACGCATTGCTGGTTTCTACCAATGCTGGTTTGTGGCGGTATTTGATTGGTGATACCATCATGTTCACTTCTACGCAGCCGCATAAAATCAAAATTACCGGACGAATTCAACAGTACATCAATGTTTTTGGAGAAGAGGTAATTGTATCAAATACGGACCAGGCGTTACGGGCGACCTGTACGGCCACCCGCTCGATCGTATCCGAGTACACGGCAGCACCTGTCTACATGGAAACGGGACAGCAAGGTGGTCACGAATGGTTGGTAGAGTTTGAAAAGCCGCCGGAAAGTCTATCGGAATTTAAGCGAATACTGGATGAGAATTTGCAAAAAATAAATTCTGATTACGAAGCCAAACGGTATAAAAATATGGCGTTGAAAGAACTGGAGTTGCACGCGTTGCCACCCGGGACTTTCCTCAATTGGATGCGGCAGCGGGGTAAATTTGGTAACCAAAATAAGGTGCCACGGCTTTGTAATGACCGGAGGTATGTAGAGGAGATTTTGGGGATGATTAAGTAGTGATCCTAAGGATCGTTTAAAAAAAAGCGCCCCTCTCCACCTGAAAAGGAGAGGGGACACATCCCAAAAACAGATTAAGAAATTTCATTCCGAAATAGTGTGTGGTGGAATGAAACGTCGTGAGATTATAATTGTTTGTAAAAACAATTGACAAAAAATAAAAATTAAATGTAGGTTGGATTTTGCCAGACCTGGCTTTCTCGTAAAAAATAATTGTCCATAATATGGACGCTTTATCCTTTAGTGTATAGATATGATTCAATAAGAAATTTATGCTTATTAATCGGTTGTTACTTACTCCATTCGAGTCCCTTCGAAGAGTAGTAGCAAAATGTTACCTGGTAAGAACACCAGATTTGTATAATGGTCGGTTGTTGAGAATATAGAAAGGCTTTGGGAAGCATACGTTTTTAATCGCGGCACAAATATATATAAAAAATATTAATTGTATATAACTTAATTAGGGTATATTTTTAGGAAAACAAGTCGGCATTGCGCCAATTCCAGTTTTTGAGTGGATTAAAACTTCAAAAAGCATTATATTTGCTCTGTTACAAAATGGATTAATATTTTGGTCATATTCATTCACGTTTAATCTGTTTTCAGATCTCCTTCCCAGTAACAATTTTGTCACAACAATGCGGTTCTCTACAATTTGCGCTTAGGCGTTATCGATCTCTTACAACATATACACATGAACTATTTTAATCGACTTACAGTCATATTATTTTTTATTAGTTTTGGAATATCCAATGCGCTTTCTGGCCAGATTTATATTAATGAAATAATGGCCAAGAATGACAACGTCATCACTGATGAAGCTGGCGAATTTGACGATTGGATAGAATTGCATAATGCAGGAACCAGCCCCGTTGATCTTGCCGGATATTATTTTTCGGAAGAGATTGGCGATCCTACCTTTTGGGAAATTCCGGATACTGATCCTTCCGCGACGACCATTCCTGCCGGAGGATACCTACTCATCTGGGCAGATAAAGATCCAGAACAAGGTCCGCACCACATTGATTTTAAATTAAGTGCTGACGGGCAAGACATTTATTTATTCGCACCAGATGGCAGTACGCTGATCGACGAATTAACGTATCCTTCTCTTTCCACAAATATCTCTTACGGCCGCGAAACAGATGGTGCCACTACCTTTCAAACTTTTACTGCCCCGAGTCCGGGTGTAAATAACACCGCAGGGATCAACTCCTATAATGCCATCATTGTTAATAGAATAAATGACAGCAATGATGATGCAGAGGAACCATTTGATCAAAATTTTATGACACTTACTGACGGTGGAATTAATATCGTAAATGATTGGAGTGGAGATCAGAAAGTTGGATATCGGTTTGATGAACTAAATATTCCTGCGGGCGCCATAGTAAGTCGGGCTTATATTCAATTCACTACTTCCAATACATCAGCCAGTAGTGGACCTTGTGATTTGAATATCAACGGCCACGCTTCTGGAAACTCAGCAACCTTTGAAGCCGAAGAACTGAATATTACAAATCGTCCTCTTACCGAAGCGGTCGTTAACTGGCAACCCGAAGATTGGGATATTGGCAGTGAATCTGGAATTAGACAACAAACACCGGACCTGACTTCAGTAGTACAAGAAATATTTAACCAATCTGACTGGAACGAAAACAGTGCACTGACATTTATTATTAGTGGAACAGGATCTCGTGTTGCGTACTCCTACGACGGCGACCCTATGCGGGCACCTCAGTTATATTTGGAAGTTTCTGTGCCATTAACAACGGTACCAGTTACGAATCTCTTTATCAACGAAATTGCACCGGGAGGTACTTCGCACATGGACGAAACGGGAAAATTCGAAGATTGGATAGAAATCTATAATGGTGGAACAGAAACGGTCAACCTGGGAGGACTTTTTCTCTCGGACACCTATAATAATTTAACGAAATGGCAAATCAGCCAGCCTTATTTTTTAGAACCCGGTGGATTTGTGGTGCTATTTGCCGACAAGGATCCGGAAGAAGGAGGGCTGCACGCAGACTTTAATCTCGAAGCCTCGGGAGAAGAATTGGTACTGGCTCAATCCATTAACAATACTATTGAAATTATTGACTCTGTAAGTTTTTTGGCGGTTCCATTTCAAACTACTTACGGACGATTTACAGACGGTACGGATGACTTTGTGATCTTTGGGGAAGTTACTCCAAATGAATCTAATAACGGATCCCTTTTAGGATTGGAAAAGCCAACGATTGATCTGGCCAATGGTATGTATCAAGGAACGCAGATGGTAAGTTTTAGTCACCCTGATCCGACCGTTACGCTGCGCTATTCGCTAGATGGAAAAGAACCGGAATCGTTCTCGACTGCTTACAGTACACCATTTGCCATTAATGACAATGTTAGTGTTAAAGTAGCCGCCTTTAAAGCTGGCCACGTAAAGAGTACTTCAGCGGTTGGTTCTTACCTTTTTGATATTACTTCTAATATTCCAACCCTTTATATTAATTCTGATCCGGATAATTTTTTCGATGATGAAATTGGTATCTACGTAGAAGGTACCAACGGAATACCTGGATTTTGTCGAACGGATTCTGTTAACTGGAATCAGGAAGACTGGGAACGTCCGATTAATCTGGGAATGTTTTTACCGGATGGTAGTGAGGCCTTTAACGTAAATGCAGGAATCAGAATTGGTGGTGGTTGTTCTCGTACGTACGCACAAAAAAGCTTTAATATTTACACGCGACGAAATATGTATGGTGATGATGCAATCAATTATCCGTTGTACGAAGGTAGAGAGACGGACGTTTTCGAACGAATAAAATTAAGAAATAGCGGACAGGATTATCTGCGAACGATGTTTAGAGACGGATTGGTTCAAACCTTGTTATGGGACAAAATTGACATGGATTTGTTAGGTTTTCAACCAACGACGCTATATCTGAATGGAGATTTTTGGGGAATCTATAACATCCGGGAAATATTCAATGATGAGCATTTTGAGCATGTTTATGGAGTAGATAAGGACGATTTAGACTTATTGAAGAATCCGGGTATGCCTTGGGATATTGTAAAAAAAGGAACAGATACCGAGTATATGGAACTGTTTGATTTTGCGTCTAACAACGACTTAAGTGTACCCGCAAATTATGAGGTAGTAGCCGATCAGTTTGATATCAATCAGTTGACCAATTATTGGGCGTACTCAATTTATATTGCAAAATATGACTGGCCAGCAAATAATATCATCCTTTGGAAAGAGCAAAAAGCAGGTAAAAAATGGCGATACGGTGCCTTGGATCACGATGGTAGTACAGACAATGGTTTTGCGTCAGAAACAGGACCTGAGTACAATACACTAGAACAAGTGATGGTCTCTAACAGTACTGCCTGGCCAAATCACAGTAACAGTACTTTGTTTCTAAGAAAATTATTAGAGAATGAAAATTTCCGCAACGAGTTTGTACAGCGTAGCTGCAGTTTTATGGAGTTAATTTATTCCGAAGAACGTACCGCACAGATAACAGACAGTTTGCAGGCTTTAATCGAGCCACACATTCCAGATCATGCAATCCGTTGGGGAGATGAATTGTCCATCGGTGGTAACGAACAAAACTGGCGAGGGTGGGTCTCCAATATGAAAGACTTCTTCGTAACCCGTCCTGATTTTCACCGCGGGTTTATGAATGATCAATTTAATCTGGATGGTACTTATCAGTTAACGCTGAACTATAACGAAGCGACCAACGGCCGGGTAGTAATCAATTCTAACGAAATGGAAACACCCTATAATTTTACCAATCTTTATTTTAAAAATATTCCTGTTCGGTTAAAAGCCATCGCAGAAGAAGGATACCGATTTTCTCACTGGTTAGAAACTGGCGAAACGACCGAGGTAGTTGACTTTGTCGCTGGCGACGATGCGATCATGACGCCTGTCTTTGATGAGTTGGTTGGAGTAGAAGAGCCAGTAGCATTGATCAGTTATCAGGTGTTTCCTAATCCCACCACGGGCATAGTAAACCTCCTGGCCAGCTTCGACGAAACGACCGAGGCAACCATTGCGGTCTATGATTTATTGGGAAAGGTTATTTATACTAAAAGTATTAATAGCATTTCTATCAACCAACAACTGGACTTGTCAGGACAATCTACGGGTATTTATCTGTTAAATATCACTACAGAAAAAGGGACAATCACTGAAAGGCTGCTGATTAATAAATAGAAGTTGGTGGTAAAACTGGTATTTTATCTTAAAATGTTTAGTTTTGGGAATAGGCTATTATTAATACATTTATTATGTTTGGCCTAATAGATTCAGACAATTTTGCTAACCACTCCTCAGGAAATTAGCAAAAAGGAAAATACCAGCTTCAGATGTACGATACGATACTTAGCCTTATAACGGCTTTTTCGCTGACTTATCTTGCGATACCTTCCATCATACAGATTGCGAAGGTAAAACGCCTGTATGACGAACCGGGTGAACGTCGTTCTCACACCACTCCCACGCCTTCTCTGGGAGGGATTGCCATCTTCGCGGGTGTGATCTTTTCTATTATTTTATGGACACCCTTTGATGTTTTTGGAGATTTGCAGTATATCCTTTGTTCATTCATCATTATCTTTTTGATTGGAGCAAAAGACGATATCTCCCCTATTTCTCCTACTAAAAAACTGATTGGTGAATTTTTGGCAGCGGGTATCCTTGTCTTCAAATCCAATGTAGTAATTACCAGTCTTTACGGGGTATTCGGGGTCGGAGATCTAAATTATATTACCAGTGTTGTCCTTTCTGTTTTTACCATTATCGTTATTATCAATGCTTTTAACCTCATCGATGGAATCAATGGCTTATCTGGCAGTATCGGGACGTTGATTTCTCTTACATTGGGTACCTGGTTTTTGCTGATAGATCGGGTAGAATTGGCCATTGTTGCCTTCTCTTTGGCTGGTGCGGTCATGGCATTTTTAAAATATAATTACTCTCCTGCAAAAATATTTATGGGGGATACCGGATCTCTTTTAATCGGATTGATCTGTGCTATTTTAGTAATAAAATTTATTGAATTGCATCGGGTGATTGGAGATAGTCCTTATGCCTTTCAGGCAGTGCCTGCCGTGGCGGTTGGGATTTTGATTCTTCCGCTCTTCGATACGCTAAGAGTTTTTGTTACACGTATTGCTCGTGGTCACCATCCGTTGCATCCCGACAGGACGCATATCCATCATCTGTTATTGGATTTTGGTCTCTCGCACATGCAGGCTACGGCAGTTTTAGTGTCAGTAAATATTTTTTTTATAGGAGTCGTTATTTACTTTCAGAATTTAGGTTCTATGAAATTATTAATGATTATCTTCTTTCTGGCTACGCTGATGACGACGGTACTCTTTTATCTTGTTGCTCATCGAAAACAAAATAAAGGACTCAATGGGTAATTTTCTTTGGGTCTTTCTCGGCGGAGGATTGGGAAGTATGTGTCGCTACGGAATTAGTAAAATACTGGCAGGAAACCATTTTGATTTTCCTTTTGCTACATTAATAGCTAATATGCTTAGCTGTATTATCTTGGGGTATTTATTCGGCATAGCCTTAAAATCAGGACTTACCGACAACGCTAAACTTCTGTGGATGACCGGATTTTGTGGTGGCTTTTCTACCTTTTCTACTTTCTCTCTCGAAACCTTTGTACTGCTGGAAGGAGGCCAAACCGGATACGCTTTGTTAAATATCACGGGCAGTCTACTCCTTTGTTTATTCGCTATTTTTATTGGAATAAAAATAAGTGGATAGTTACTATTCGCTATCTCTTAGCTTAACTTTATTACTTTGTACTACTTATAATTAAACCCGTTACTCAAATTTATTACATCGAACAATTGTCTCTTTCAGACCTTTACAACCTTAAATAACCCTTTTAATTAATCAAAATCATCTTAAATGAGAATTTATTTACTTTCACTGATCTTGGCCATTTTCTTTTTGACACCGGCCAATACCTATGCGGTTAAACCCGTAAATCCTCCTGGCAAACAGGAAATTAAAGATGCGAAAAAAGCAGCCAAAAAAGAATGGAAAAGCTTATCCAAAGACGAACGAAAAAGCCGTAAAACGGAAATCAAGCAAGCGATCAAACAAGCTAAAGAGTCGGCTTCGGATACGAACATGTTGTTGCTCGTTATCCTAGCAATCCTTCTACCACCTTTAGCGATGTTCCTCTACGAAGGGAGTGCGACCAATCGATTCTGGATTTCGCTGATTTTAACAATTCTTGGATTTTTGCCTGGATTAATTTATACTTTGGTTGTCATCCTCGGTGAAAACTAACAACGTATTTTATTAAAAAAAAAGGCCCTCTTTCTTTTTGAATGAGGGCCTTTACTATTTTTATAAAACTAAAAATTCTTAGCTTACCTTTTGCTTAACGCCGATATTCAACGCCAGTCCTTCGAGTAGTTCTACGGCGACTGCGTCCGTAGGGTTAGCAACTAAAGTGATATCATCCGCCAGTACTTCATTGGAGATATAATCTTTAAAACCAGCAATACCCGCCCGTACTTCATTCTTGTCTTCAATCTCTACCACGATCCGATCCGTAATTTCAAATTTCTGATCTTTCCGAATATTCTGAATACGATTGACCAGTTCGCGGGCAATTCCTTCGGCGCGCAACTCATCCGTCAGTGTTACATCCAAGGCCACCGTTAATGGTCCCTCACTGGCAACCAGCCATCCCGGAATATCTTGTGTAGTAATCTCAAAATCTTCGAGTGTTAACGTAAACTCCTCGTCGTTGATGACCATCTGCATTCCACCGTTTCTTTCGAGATTCGCAATTTCTGCATCTCCAAATTTTGCGATGGCCTGTGCGACAGTTTTCATATGCTTACCCATCCGACGACCCAGTGTTTTAAAATTCGGTTTAATTCCTTTTTTGATAATCCCCTCCGTATCCGTGACGTATTCGATTTCCTTGACATTCACTTCCGAAAGAATCAAGTCTTTTACGCCTTCCACTTGCGCTTGAAAATCAGGATTTAATACCGGCAATAATATTTTTTGTAGAGGCTGCCGTACCCGAATCGTCTCTTTCTTGCGAAGCGATAAAACCAATGAAGAAATAGATTGCGCATAACTCATTCGCTGTTCTAGGTTAGCATCAATTTCCTGGTCATTTGCTTTTGGAAAATCGGCCAGATGTACAGAAATACTTGTTTCTTTTTTAGTGATCGTATTTAGATTACCGTACATCCAGTCAGCAAAAAACGGAGCGACGGGCGCCATCAACTTACTGATTGTTACCATACAAGTATAGAGTGTTTGGTAGGCCGCGATTTTATCCGTACTATAATCGCCTTTCCAAAAACGACGACGACACAATCGTACGTACCAGTTGCTCAAATGTTGATCCGTAAATTCCTGAATCTTTCGCGTAGCCGAGGTCGCTTCGTAATCCGCGTAATCGGCGGTCACTTCTTTAATGAGCGAATTCAAAAGAGAGATAACCCAACGATCAATTTCCGGACGATCCGTCAATGGAATTTCCGCTTCGCTAAAATTGAAATTATCCACGTTGGCGTAAAGCCCAAAAAACGAATAAGTATTATAGAGCGTTCCAAAAAACTTACGACGTACTTCTTCGATTCCCGAAAGGTCGAATTTTAAATTGTCCCACGGTTGCGCATTGGAGATCATGTACCAACGCGTGGCGTCTGCACCGTACTTTGCTAGCGTCTCAAAAGGCTCAACTGCATTGCCCAGTCGCTTGGACATTTTCTGCCCTTTTTTATCTTGCACCAATCCGTTGGAAACTACATTTTTATACGCCACACTATCAAAGGCCATCACGGCAATTGCGTGTAAAGTATAAAACCAGCCTCGGGTCTGATCCACCCCTTCGGCAATAAAATCAGCAGGAAAGCCCATCTTCTTTTCCGGATCAAATTTATCTAGGTTTTCAAAAGGATAATGCCACTGTGCGTAAGGCATCGACCCGGAATCAAACCATACGTCGATTAAATCCAGCTCGCGGGTCAGCGGTGTCCCATCTTCAGCTACAAGGATAATTTCGTCGATATAAGGACGGTGCATATCCTTGGGAACCGTTTGATTTTTTCCCAGAGCAGCATTGGCTTTTTCAATTTCTTTGCCCAGTTCCGCAATCGAACCGATACATTTTTTTTGCTCTTTGTCCTCTGACACCCATATGGGTAAAGGTATTCCCCAAAAACGGGAACGGGATAAATTCCAGTCGTTCAGGTTTTCGAGCCACTTCCCAAAACGACCTTCTCCAGTAGAGGCTGGTTTCCAGTTGATAGTTTTGTTAAGTTCGTACATCCGCTCTTTCATCGAAGAGGCTTTGATAAACCAGCTATCAAGCGGATAGTACAAAACGGGTTTGTCCGTCCGCCAGCAATGTGGATAAGAGTGTACATATTTTTCAATTTTAAACGCTTTGTTCTCTGTTTTTAATTTGATGGAAATCAAAACATCTACACTTTTTTCGGGCGCATTGCCTTCGGTATAATATTCGTTTTTGACGTAAAGTCCGGCCAGTTCGCCTACTTCTTTTCTAAATTTTCCTTGCAAATCTACGAGCGGAACGGCTTTTTCATTTTCGTCCAATACCAACATTGGAGGTATATTATTTTCTTTTCCTACCTGAGCATCATCGGCTCCAAAAGTGGGCGCAATGTGCACGATTCCGGTTCCATCTTCGGTGGTGACAAAATTTCCGGAAATTACCCGAAAAGCTTTGTCCGCATTTTCGTACGGTAAAACGTAATCCAGTAATTGCTCGTAAGCAATACCAACCAATTCCGCTCCTTTAAACTCTTTTATAATTGAAAAAGGAATTTTTTTATCTCCCGCTTTATAGTCATCCAGGCTCTCCCCTTCTTCTACTGCTTTAAATTTTCCGCTCAGTTGTTTTCCTGCCAAGGCTTTCGCCAAAACGATGTGACTCGGCTCGTGGGTATATTGATTAAAAGTTTTTACGAGGACATAATCGATTTTATTTCCCACGGCCAGGGCGGTGTTAGAAGGCAAGGTCCAGGGAGTGGTGGTCCAGGCGATGAGGTGTACATCTTCCCCGTTTGCCATCGAAAATAAGAAATCGGACGCTTCGTTCTTTTTTATTTTAAACTGTGCAATGGCCGAAGTATCGGTCACGTCCCGGTAAGCACCCGGCTGATTAAGTTCGTGGCTACTCAATCCTGTTCCCGCCGCCGGAGAGTACGGCTGAATGGTATAACCTTTATACATCAAATCCTTGTCGTATAATCTTTTTAATAAAAACCAGACCGACTCGATATAGTTATTATCGAAAGTGATGTACGGATCATTCAAGTCTACCCAATAACCCATTTTACGGGTGATATCATCCCACATATCTTTATAACGCATTACCGTTTCGCGACAAGCCTTGTTATAATCATCTACCGAAATTTTGGTACCGATATCTTCTTTGGTAATCCCCAGTTCTTTTTCTACGCTCAACTCAATCGGTAGGCCATGCGTATCCCAGCCACCTTTACGTTGCACGCGCTGTCCCTGCATGGTATGAAAACGACAGAACAAATCCTTAACTGTACGAGCCATTACGTGGTGAATACCTGGTTTACCATTGGCAGATGGAGGCCCTTCATAAAAAACGTAGGTATTCTTGGCATCCTTTTCGGAGATACTACGTTCGAAGATGTTTTCGGATTTCCAGAATTCAAGTATTTCCCGGTCGATCTCCGGAAGGTTTAAGCTGTCGTAAGACTTGTACATAAAAAACGATTTAAAACGATCAAAAAAAAAAGCGCTGGCAGTTCATTAATCTGCCAGCGCTTTTGCATAAGTATCATAAGGCTATTACAGATTGGATATTATTCCAATAATTCGAATGCTAATGATTATATTTATGCAAAATTTCATTTTTATAAATTTGGAATCCAAAGCTAATATTTATTTACAACAATTGCAATTTAATAATTTATGGGACCAGTTTGGGGCATTGATTTAGGGGGTACAAAAATCGAAGGAGTCGTATTGGAAGATCCGTATAATCCGGTTGTTTTAAAACGCTTAAGGGTTGCGACTGAAAAAGAAAAAGGCTATCAACATATTATTGGTCAGATCGTTAAACTGGTAGAAGTGCTCATGGCAGAAACCGGTGTAAAACCTCAGAAAATAGGTATTGGAACACCGGGAACACTGGAACCGTCTACGCAGACGATGAAAAATAGTAATACCACGGTGATCAATGGTAAGTATTTGAAAAGAGATTTGGAACGGGCGCTTTCCATGCCGGTTTCGATGGCCAACGATGCCAATTGCTTTGCAATTGCGGAAACGAAACTGGGAGTGGTGAAGGAGCGACTGCCTGATGCAAACGTCGTATTTGGTATCATCATGGGAACAGGCGTTGGTGGCGGATTGGTCATCAATGGTAAATTAATCAACGGAAGACAAGGCATCGCCGGAGAATGGGGCCACAGCTTTATGGATGCGTCGGGTGGAAAATGCTATTGTGGAAAAATTGGTTGTACCGAAACGGTGATTGCGGGCCCATCTCTGGAAAAATATTATTTTAATAAAATGGGTATTAAAAAATCGCTTCCGGAAATCGTTAACCTTTATAAAGAAGGTAACGACGAAGTGGCAGATGAAACGGTAAAACGCTTACTTAAGTTTTTTGGTCAGGGTATCGCTAGCGTCATTAATATGATTGATCCGGATGCGGTGATTATTGGAGGAGGGGTGGGTAAAGTTGATTTGCTTTATGACGAAGGGATGAAGTCAATAGAACAACACGTTTTTAATCATCGTTTGGAGACGCCTATTTTGCGGCCAAGTTTGGGAGATAGTGCGGGGGTCTTTGGGGCGGCGTTGTTATAGAATGTAGCGTATATAATTAGAAATAAAAAATCTACACTTTAACGTAATAATGCGACTCCCTACGGGGTCGATCGGTTGCTTTATCATATAAAGCTAACATAATGAGATCTCTCTGAGATCCTAAATTATAGTGAAAAACTATACAGAATCTTTAAATTAACCAATAAAAATACTATGCTGCGAACCCGGCAACTAGAATATACTTACCCCGGAAACAAGACCATTACTTTCCCCGATATTAAATGCGAAAAAGGATCGCAGTGGCTCTTGCTAGGACAATCAGGAACAGGAAAAACAACACTATTGCATTTGTTGGGTGGCATTCGAAAACCACAAAAAGGAAAGGTCTACGTAGCCGATCAGGAATTGAATAACCTCTCTTCTACTGCGCTGGATCAATTTCGTGGAAAAAATATCGGGATCGTATTTCAACAATCCCACTTCGTACAATCTTTGACCGTAAGAGAAAATTTACAACTTGCCCAAACCCTGGCAGGCCATTCTGCCGATCCGGGCCGAATAAAAAATCTGTTAGATCGACTCAATATTGACGATAAAATCAATGACCGTACCAACCGACTCAGTCAGGGAGAACAACAACGGGTAGCGATTGCGCGCGCGCTGGTCAACAGTCCCGGATTGATTCTGGCGGATGAACCAACTTCCGCACTGGACGACGAAAACTGTAAAGAAGTCATTGATTTACTCGAAACCCAAGCCAGAGAAGAAGGCGCCACGCTGGTCATTGTCACCCACGATAGCCGTCTCAAAGCATTTTTTGACCACAAAATTATCTTACAATGAATCCGCTGACGCTGAGTTGGAAAAACCAGAAAGACCGACCTTTACAGATGCTGCTAACGTTGCTTCTGTTTGGTTTGGGTGTTGGATTGATTGCCTTACTAATTTCACTCAATACACAACTGGACGAAAAATTTAAAAATAATCTGGCGGGCATTGACCTGGTAATTGGTGCCAAGGGCAGTCCTTTGCAGATGATTCTTTCGAGTATGTATCACATCGACGCACCGACCGGAAATATTTCGATCAAGGAAGTAAAGCCGTTTTTTAATCCCAAACATCCACTGATCAAACTGGCGGTTCCGATGTCACTGGGAGACAGTTATAAATCATTCCGAATTATTGGAACGACCCACGAATACGTAGATTCTATTTTTAAAGAGAAAGTAGCAAGTGGAAAACTCTGGGAAGGGTTATACGAAGTAACGATCGGTGCGACCGTCGCCAGTAAAACCAATTTAAAAATTGGCGATCAATTTCACAGTTCCCACGGATTTGCAGATGATGGTATCAATACCCACGACCACGGTGACGGTTTTAAAGTAGTAGGAATTTTAAATAAATCAAATGCCGTGTTAGATCAATTAATTCTAACCAATACCCAATCGGTTTGGGCGGTACACGATCATGAGGCGGAAGAAAAAAAGGCACCCGCAGCAGCAACGGAAGAAAAGGAAAACGATCATGATCATGATCACGACCATGCGACGGGTCAGGAGGATCATACGGACCACGATTACAGTGCACACGATCATACGGACCACGCAGGACATGACCACGGTGCACACGACCACTCTGCTCACCAAGCTGCTGCGCCCATCATCAAACCACTGACCGATTATCCAGACAAAGACATCACAACTTTATTGGTTCGTTACCGAAATAAAAAGGACTGGCGTTCCCTGAATATGCCACGCAGCATCAACGAAAATACCGATCTACAAGCCGCGAGTCCGGCCATCGAAATGAACCGATTATATTCGATGATGGGGGTAGGAACGGATGCGTTACGCAATTTGGCGTTGATTATTGTAATCGTTTCTGGCTTGAGTATTTTTATCTCTCTGTTCAGTTCACTTAAGGATCGTAAGTACGAACTGGCGCTGATGCGGGTAATGGGTGCGAGTCGCAATTATCTCTTTTTTCTAATTATTCTGGAAGGATTACTCTTTGCCATTTTAGGTTATTTGCTCGGATTATTCCTCTGTCACAGCGGAATGGCCTTGTTATCCGGCTATCTGGAAGAAGCCTACCAATACGAATTTAGCGGTTGGCGATTTTTTAAAGAAGAACTCTGGTTGTTGGGCGGATCATTGGTGATTGGCTTTATAGCCGCCTTAATTCCGGCGTTTCAGGCGTATCGAACCGATATTTCGGAGACTTTAACAACGTATTAAGAACAGATTTGGGAGGAAAGGCGTTATCTTTGGGAAGGGGTTGAAATGTTTATTTGTTTAATCGTTTATTTGTTTATTGCGATTACAATACGATATATTCAATTCTTGGCGTTAACGGATTTTACAAATGACTCAACTTGGTAGTAATAATATATTTGAGTTAATCAGTTTTAAATCTGTACGATAAATGTGCTAAACGATTAAATACTTCAACAAATAAACGATTAAACAACAATGAAAAAAATATATTCCTTCCTCCTGGCCGCCAGTCTCCTAATGCTACTCACCTTCTCCCTCTCTGCTCAGCAAGCACCCGCCGCGTCGGACGTTCCGGATGCCGCTGAGATGGAAGTTGAAAATACCTGGAAGATGCTGAGTCGGCTGACCTATAAAAAACAGTACGATGAGATGATGGGCTTCAAAGTGGATATTCCCGTTTTTAGTAAAGACATTCGCGCAATGGAAGGGAAGGAAGTGACGGTCAAAGGATACGTGATTCCAGTCGAAGGCTATAAGAGTCATAAGGAATTTGTCTTCTCCGCTTTTCCGTATAATATGTGTTTCTTTTGTGGGGGCGCTGGTCCAGAAACAGTAATGGAAATTGAGGCATTGGAAGCGGTAGAATATTCGGCAGATGCGATCACGCTACGCGGAAAATTGCAGTTGAATGATAGCGATATCAATCGGTTGATTTATTCGTTGACGGATGCTCGGGTGGTGGAGGAGTAGGGTGAATCCGAGAAGTTTTGATATCAAAAAAATGCCACGGAAATTTTTCAGTTTTGGAAATTTTCGTGGCATTTTTTTAATGTAGTAGAGAAGTGATTGTTTTATCATTAAAAATTATTCGAGGGTTTTGGTATTTTGATGACTCGCTTTCCTCTTTTGCAGTATTTCCGTCGATTTAAACAATAAATCTCGCACCCGGACAGCGTGATGGCGCGTGGCGGATGTGTGGACGGGTAAACAAACAATTATAGATTTTCTTAAAGGAAAAAAGGAAGGAGTCGAGGAACGAGCGACTGACCGGCCTAGCGTGGGCTTTGTCCCAGAGGACAAAAGAGCGAGGTTGGAGCCGAAGCCATGAAGATGGAGCGCCCGAGTGCTGGCCGCTGCGAGGGGCGCGGTCTGAATGTGCGAGTTTAGCTT
>ENA-ORXT01001120-ORXT01001120.1-marine-metagenome-genome-assembly--contig:-NODE-1120-length-37565-cov-9.131269_pt1 | contig 37565 bp, 25 predicted proteins | sample MGYA00237868_ERZ511482 | MGnify/ENA metagenome assembly ERZ511482 | reverse complement strand
AATATGACGTATACCATTCAAAGGGAAGGAGGCTTTTGCCTTCTTTCTTTTGATAAATATTATTCACAATTGTCCTATCTTAAAAGTTGCATTATCATTAGAATCTAAGAGATAATATCTAATGCCTTATTAACAAAGAGGTTTTGATACTACTGAATATCCTTGGGCAGTCTGAAGCAAATATGGAGGATGGAACTATACTCCCAACTTATCAGCTTGATTCAAGACTGTGCTTTTTACATTCAGAAAGGAATACTTATGAACAGCTCTAAAAAACAAATAGCCAGCGAAGAACGCTAGCTACTTGTCGAGTTTTGGTTATTAAGATTGAGTAATTGCGATAAGCTATCGCTCAAAATAGACAATCATATATTTGATTGAATTGATTCTTTCTCTCCTTGATAGTATTTGATCGCAGAGACTACATCTTTATCATTGTTCATTTCAGGGTCTAGATCTAAGAAGAACTTATGGTTGTCAAAATTTTCGATCAACGCTTCTTCTAGAGCCTCTATACCTTTTCTCCTTTGGTCTGAGTTAATAGAGATTATCGCTTTACAGTAGATCAACTTATCACTGTAAGTAAATTTCTCTGCTTCATTGATTATTCTACTAGCAGCATTGAATTCACCGATCTTTATCAGGAATGAGATATACTCTTCCCAGTAAAGTGGCTGCTCGACACCATTCTTAGCAGCTTTGTAGTAGTATTTTTTTGCACTTACAAAGTCACCTAAGTGTACATAGCATCTTGCTAGGCTATGATAGTACTCTTCCCGCATATCATCCAGATCGATTGCTTGGTTAAGCGCATTGAGTGCTTGTAGCCAATTGGACTCCTTGATATGACAGTTAGCTATAAGATAGTAAGCTTCGTCGTTGTAAGGATCAATCTTTAGGGCTTTCTTAAAATTATTTTTGGCTCCTAGATAATCGCCTACCTGATACTGGCTATGGGCTACACCCACAAGATACTCTGCATCCGGGCCGAATCTTGCATTTAGCTCTTCGTATATATCCTTAGCTCTTGCATACTCCTGTACTTGAAAACAAAGTTCCGCACAATCAATATACCCCGCCTCGAAATCCTTATTAGTTAAAAATGAATACTCTAACGCATCTATAGCTTGCTCATACTCACCTACACAGGCATGTGCATGACCAAGATTAAACCAGCCAAGATGGTTATATGGGAACTCCTCTATAACAACCTTATGTAGTAAGATGCTTTCTTCATAATTCTTACTCAGCTCTACACTTATCCATATTCTCTCTAATGCTTCCCTATTCGTAGGGCTTATGATGAGTGCTTTCTTAAGCGCTTGAAACATCGCTTCATAATCTCCCATGCACTCATAGACGAATGCCTCTGTTAGACATATTTCCAGCTTATCACTTGGAGTAGCCGTATCCTTAACATTGTCAATAATATTAAGTGCTAAGCTATAAGACTCTCTAGATGCATATGCTCTTGCCTTAAGCGTCATGATCTCTAGCTGATACGGTGCTATCGTTTCTGCAGTTTCGATAAAACTCAGAGTTTCTTCTATCTCATTTTTCTGTAAGAGCAGTCTTGCTTTAGCTATGTAAAATTCTGATCTGTATTGAAACTGGTGAAGTGCTAGATCAATGACTTCTATTGCTTTATCTATTTGAGATTCATCTTCGTAGTATTCGATAAGTTGGAAGTAAGACTTTTCGTTGAAATACGATACATCACCCGTGGCGATCATGTTCTCGAAATCACTTACTAATAAGTTTAAGTTGGGATCTCGTTTGGTTCTATGCTCCATGCTATATTACTGTGTAAAGGGGATTATAACAACGGGAGTAAATATAGCTAAATAATCAGCAAACAAAACTTACTCAAAATAAATTTTATCCACATTCACTTTGGTATTATGAAACTTTCTAATTAGTACTTAAGTGATTGATAATGAAACAGTTAGGCTGGTATTAACTAAAAGATAAATATTTTTGAATACTTTAAAACACTATCAGCCATGAAGTAATACATAACGATGTTTTATAAGTCGTTCAAGTGCTTTGCAAGACTATTTTTAAAAAAGATTTTTATAGGACTTATTTCTTGTAGTAGAACTGTCGATATGCTCAAATAAAAAGTAACTAGTGGATGTCACAGACAATGAATGAGTTAAGCGATCTCATGTGAAGTATTGATTAAAACTTATGGCTGACTGACCAACCTTATTTTTTGCCTCTTGAGGAGTATCTATCTTTAATAGAGCTCAAGATGTCTTTTCTGAACTTTCTTTCTACTCCTTGCAGCCTGACTAGTTTTTTTGCTGGCATAAAGACTAGGAATTTGGCATTATACCTTTCTTTTAGTTCGATCTCTTGCCTATCTCTATCTAGAGATCTTGCTAGAAGATCCTTTGCTTCTTCTTCTGTCACATCTCCTAATTTATCATAAGCATGCCTTTCATCATGAAGGACCTCCCATTCCTTTTTAAACTCATTATAGACAGGCCAAAATTTCTCTGATTCACTAGGCGTCAGTTCTAGCGCATCTGTTATGTAAGCTATTTTCTTAGCCTTCATTCTTTCATGATTCTTGCCTTTGTCTCTTCGACTATCCTGACTGAGTCCTACATTGGTCATTAGTGCTATCAATATTGTAACAGTAAAAATTTGCTTGATCATAATCCTTAGTAAATTGATTCTAAAATTTTGTCATCTATAAGATCTATCTCTTCCTCTAGCATATAGTTAAGGGTCTCGTCATCTAGTTCTGCAACGTCCCTCATCTCATTACTTACCTCAAATAGAAAGTCTTCATCTAGTTCTCCGATATCATCCATAATAAACTCTACCATACTATCCACGGGTATGGCCTCCGCCGATTCCGTTGTTTTCTGGCTACTTATTACGAATAACAAAATTGCAAAACTAGCAGCTATGCCCATGGCCTTCAAGAATAGAGGGATTACTTTACTTGTTTCTTGATTAGAAACACTCGATGTCGAAGTAACTTTATTTAATACGTTATCCGGTAATTGATCGAAATATCCATCAGGTACCTCACCACGATTCACCTTCGGTAGATGGGCCAGTGTCTGGGACAGTTCTGATAACTCTTTTTTTATATCCTCGTTCTTCATTCTTCTTTAATAAAAGATTCTATTTTTTTTACAGCGTGATGATAAGATGCTTTTAGCCCCCCGACGCTCGTTCCTAATACTGCTGATATTTGATCATAAGTCATCTCATCATAGTATCTCATATTGAATACAAGCTTTTGCTTTGTCGGTAATATACTGATGGCCCTATTAAGTTTAAGCATCAACTCATCACCATCTACACTGTCGCTGGTAGCCATATTATTCAATGAACTTTGCTCATCGATGGATTCAGTTCTCTTCTTTTTTCTTTTGTTCAAGAAAGTGATGCTTTCATTCGTCGCTATCTTATATAGCCAAGTGAACAGCTTGGATTTGCTTTCAAACCTCTTGATATTCTTATATACCTTGATGAAAGTATTCTGTAATACATCATCCGTGTCTTCATGACTCTTTACCATTCTCCTGATATGCCAGTAGAGAGGTTCTTGATATTTGACCATCAGATACTTAAACCCTCTATCCAGTTGCTTAGGATCAGCTATAAGTGTAAGTATCTCATCGTCTTCAATGACTTTCAACAATCGGGCATTTTAATAGCAGGTACATTCAATAGACTCTTATAAACAGCAAAGGTTTAAGAGGATCATACAATTCTATTATGTATGATATCTAATACATTAAAGAATTCACATATGTCTTGCTTACCATATTGTATGCTGTTATGCTTTTTTTAAGTAAAATAAATGACCATTGCTGATTCTTTTACCTATTCTTGACCGTGTAGTGACTAGAATCGGAGTCTTAATAATGAACGTGAAAAAGAAACGATATCATATCAAAAATATCTGCTATAGTACAATCCTACTAGTGGCTATGTCTATCGGCAATGGATTAACAGGTCAGAGTTTAGAGGAAGAATATGATAGGGGAGAAAGGTACAGGCAAAGCGAAGAGATAAATATCAAGGTTTTCCCTAATCCTGCGACGGATTATGTGATAGTTTCTACTGACAGCAAGTTCAAAGGAAATTTTAAGCTAAATAATATTTTTGGAAAAATATTATTAGAAGGAGAACTAAATAAAGAGACTAAGAATATAGATCTAATAGAATACAGAACAGGTATCTATATCATAAGTATCTATGACGATACTGGTCAGAAAGTAGGTACTAGGAAAATTATAAAAAACTAATACTCTTAACTTGCACAAATAGGCCGGCTCATTAATTTGAGTCGGCTTTTTTTATTTTTATGTCTTAATGTATATTATGTATAGTAAGGCTATTCAAAAAGAGTATTACCAAGCGTCCAAGGATTTTCTAAGATCCCCTCCAGAAAAATCTGATTACTTAAGGTTAGTAGAGATAATGGCCTACCACGAATGGAAGTACTATGTCCAGAATGATCCCGTACTGGCAGACAATGAGTACGACCAACTCTTCAGAGCGTTAGAAAAAATAGAGCAAGAGTATCCAGACGATATCAATCCAAAGTCTCCTACGCAAAGAGTGTCCAATGATCTCACTGCTACATTTAGTTCGGTAGATCATCTAGAACCGATGCTCTCTCTGGCTAACTCGTACAATGCAGAAGACCTTCAGGATTTTGATGATCAGATACGGAAGTTATGCTCCATCAAGGAAGGGGAGGATATCTCTTATGTAGTAGAGCCAAAGTACGACGGTGGAAGCGTAGCGCTCATCTACGAGAATGATGGTCTAGTAAGAGCTGCAACGAGGGGTAATGGTGCTCAAGGAGAAGAGATGACTCCCAATGCTAAGGCCTTACCCTCTGTGCCTTTACACGCAAATTTTTCGGACCATAATATTTCTAAAGTAGAGCTACGTGGTGAAGCACTTATACGAAAAGACAATTTCAACAAAGTAAATGAAGAGCGTGCTAAGAGAGGAGTTAGTTTATTTGCCAATCCAAGAAATGCCGCTACAGGAGGCCTGCGTACCAAGAATGCCAATGAGACTCGAGATCGCGCGATAGAGATATTTATGTTTCAGCTCGGCTTTGCTCAGGATAAGGATGGTAATGATGCTTTAGAGCGGTTTGATAATCACTTCCAACAATTAGAATTACTAGAGCAATTAGGATTTAAGACGCCTACTATAGAAAAAAAATTGTGCAAGAATATTGAGGAAGCCACTAAATTCATAAAAACATGGGAGGTCAAACGAGACGGATATGACTATGAAATAGATGGTATGGTCGTCAAGGTAAATGATAGAGCCTTGCAGCTAAAATGTGGATCAACGGCGCATCATCCTCGCTGGGCTATCGCTTACAAATTCAAAGCAAAGCAAGCAACGACTAAACTGATCAATGTAGAATATCAAGTGGGGAAGATCGGGTCGATCACGCCTGTTGCCAAGCTAGAACCTGTGCAATTGGCAGGCGTGACGGTGTCATCTGTATCCCTTCATAACGAAGAGTTCATCACGAGTAGAGATCTGCGAATAGGGGATTCTGTCTTAGTAGAGCGAGCAGGAGATGTGATACCATATATCGTCAAAGCATTTGATGATCTCAGAGATGGATCGGAAGAGAAGATCAGTTTTCCAAAGTACTGTCCTATAAATCATACCGATAAGAAAGTAGAGCTGGTCAAGCTCGAGGGGGAAGCAGCTTGGCGATGCCCTAACTGTACTTGCGGATCTCAAAATTTACAGAAGATCATTTTCCATGTGTCTAAAGTTGCAATGGATATAGATGGTTTTGGGAAGTCATATGTGGAGCGATTTGGTGAGCTAGGTTGGGTAAAGGATATTAGTGATGTCTATAACCTAAGCTATGAACTTATAGCACAATTAGATGGTTTTGGTCCGAAGTCCGCAACTAACCTAAAACAAGCGATCGACAAGGCCAAGAAAAATCCACTAGGTAAGATATTACACAGTCTCAGCATTCATCACTTGGGTAAAAAAGCATCCAAATTACTAGCAGAAGAGATCAAGCATATCAATGACCTGAAAGAGTGGACCACCGAAAAATTCGTAGAGATAAAAGACATAGGCCCTGTAGTAGCAGAAAATGTCATTGCATGGTTTTCAGAAACTGAAAATCTAGACCTACTCAAAAGGATGGAAGCTCATGGGGTAGATCTAAGCCAAAAAGAAGATGATAAGAGAAAAGTCGTAGCTGCTGATGCTCCCTTGGTTGGTAAGACCATTTTATTCACAGGCACGCTCCATAAGATGGGTCGTAAAGAAGCACAACTTATGGCTGAGAAAGCTGGAGCTAAAAATATAAGCGCAGTAAGTTCTAACCTCAATATCTTAGTAGCAGGAGAGAAAGCAGGTAGTAAATTAAGAAAGGCACAAGCGCTGGGCACGGTAGAAGTATTAACGGAAGATCAATTTTTAGACATTGTAAATAGTTAATGATGAAGCTTACTTTTCTATTGATCGTAGTTTGCCTGGTCTGCTGTAAACCTAATCCTGGAGAGCAATCCAGCATCGAAATCAATGATGTCTTGGAGGTGATAGAAGACACTGTTGTTGCAGCTCCGATTGTAATTCCTAAAAAAGAAGTCCGTGCTGGATGGGTCGAGATAGTTGATGACGAGTATACCATAGTAGATCTCCGATATGCTACAGAGAATAATTTTGTAGAAGAGCAGATGTATGATTGTGGGCGGTGCTTTATCAGAGAAGAAACGAATACTGCGCTATCGGAGATCAGAGCAGTGCTAAAGGATAAGGGGTATGGAATCATACTGTACGACTGCTATAGACCAAGGCCTGTACAACAAAAACTATGGGATAAAGTACCTAATGCCAGTTATGTCACTCCACCTAGTAGAGGGTCTATGCATAATCGAGGCGTTGCACTAGATATCGGATTGATCAATGCAGAAAAGGAGATCCTAGATATGGGTACAGAATTCGATTATTTCGGTAGAGAGGGTCATCATGACTATTATGACCATCCCAAAGAGGTTTTAGACAACAGGAAACTGCTTAAATCAACTATGGAGCAACACAGCTTTGCCTCCATAAGGACAGAATGGTGGCACTATTCCTACGTTATCGGAGAGTATGAAATTGCAGATTGGCTATGGGATTGCCAATAGATCAATTCATACGGGCGTTCCTATCTTGTAATTCGTATTTTTGATCATATATTACGATAATAAATTTAATGGAAGGACAAAATAATAATGATGTGGCAGCAGTGGATGCACTTGCCGCTTCGTATAAGGAATTGAAGAATGAGATAGGGAAAGTGATAGTTGGACAAGACGACGTGGTCAAGTCAGTTATTATTTCTCTTTTTAGTAATGGTCATAGCTTGTTGGTAGGAGTACCGGGGCTTGCAAAGACACTTTTGGTCAGTACGATAGCAGAAGTTCTTGATCTTGATTTTAAAAGAATCCAATTCACTCCCGATCTGATGCCATCAGATATCACGGGTTCTGAGATACTTAATGAGAGTCGAGTATTCGAATTTAACAAAGGACCATTGTTTGCTAATATCGTATTAGCGGATGAGATCAATAGGACACCACCGAAGACACAAGCAGCACTATTGGAGGCGATGCAAGAGCGATCAGTAACGGTCAGTGGGGATAATCATAAATTGCCCAAACCGTTTTTCGTACTAGCAACACAAAACCCGATCGAGCAAGAAGGTACATACCCATTGCCAGAGGCACAGTTAGATAGATTTATGTTTAACATTCCGCTAGACTATCCTAGTTACGAGCAGGAAGTACAGATCGTAAAAAATACCACTACGAATAAAAGCACATCGCTGAATAATGTACTTACCGGAGCTCAGATACTAGAGTACCAGCAGCTGATCAGGAAAATACCGATAGCAGATAATGTACTAGAATATGCTGTGACATTAGCAGCTAAGTCAAGACCTGGAACAGCACTCGCAAGTGACGCGGTGAATAAATACATCTCATGGGGAGCAGGACCCAGAGCATCGCAGTACCTCGTATTAGGTGCTAAGTGTAATGCCGCCATCAATGGTAAATACTCTCCAGATATAGAAGATGTGAAAGCTATAGCAAATTATGTACTAAGGCACAGAATCGTAAGAAACTACAAAGCAGAAGCAGAAGGTATTACAGAAGAGAAAGTTATCGAAGAACTTTTGTAATTTGAAATTACCGGTATGCACCATTAATAAGATCGATCACATCTTATAGGATGTAAGTTCTAAGTACTTTATGAAAAACGCTCTGCACATATTATTGCTCTTCTCTATAACCTTATTACTTAGTTGTAGTAACGATACTACGCCTACTGCGCTCAAGGCAAAACCCAAAGGACTAGGCTCCATGAATACGATCAATGTGATCTGTGATCAGGATGTTTGGGATGGGTTAGTAGGAGACTCCCTGGATTTTTATCTAGCTGGAGCATTTCCGATCATGCCTAGACCAGAAGAGATATTCGATCTCAAACATTATACGCCAGAGAAGGTGAAACAGGAGTCTGTTTTGACAGAACTGAGGACTTATCTGCTTATCGCTAATACTTCTGATAAAGAGTCTTTGATGACAGAGATGATAAAGAAAGACTTAGGAGATGCGAGATATCAGAAATCAATTGTAGAAAATAAAGCACACACGTCTGTAGGATATAACAAATGGGCTACTGGCCAGATGCTTATCTATCTGTTCGCTAATTCTGAAGAGCAGATCATGAATAATATCAAGAATGCTTTTCCGATCATCCAGCAAAAAGTCTTAGATCATGACAAGGCACAGCTAGATGCTTATGTATATGCCAAAGGAGAGAACGTAGGACTCACTGCCAAGTTAGAAAGTGATTTTGGTATCAAGATGAAAGTACCCTTAGACTTTAAAGTCGCTAAGGAAGTGAAAGAAGAAAAGATGATCTGGCTAAGAAAAGAAACTAATGATGCTACACTCGGCGCTATGATCAAGCAGATGGATTACAAAGGACCTGATCAACTGACGAAGGCGAATGCAAAATTATTTTCTAATGATTTCGGTAAACGATATGTCTCTTCTGATGAGTCCGGATCATACATGTTGCTAAATGATGTAGATCTACCGATGTTAGAATACACCAAAGATATCAACGGTAACTACGCTAAAGAGTACAGAGGAATTTGGGAGATGGAAAATGATTTCATGGGTGGTCCATTCGTAGACTACTTTATCGTAGACGAAAAAGCAGGTAAGCTAAATTTCGTTATGCTATTTGTCTTTTCGCCTGGCAAAAAGAAGCGGAATCTCATTCAAGGTATGGACCATATGATCGGGTCGATCGAGTTTGGTTCTTGACCGTCCTTCTGGCCTCTGCATTAACATTCGCTCGGTTTACCGAAAATTGCTATTGTTGGCACTCTGGTCTATTTTTTAGATTTTTATTAGCTTAAAAGTCTTTACAAAGGAATTTGCTTTTAAGGTTAAAAAATAGATTCCTTTGTGGTAATTTTTCATATCAACTGAAATATATTCCTGATTTCTAAAGTCCTTAGACTCTATCATTTTTAGCGACTGTGAGAATATCAGGAGTTTTATTTTTTCGGTTGTATTGGTTTTGATTATTGTATGATCGATAACTGGATTTGGATAGGGGTTTGCTAGTATGGAGCTTTCATTTTGCTGGGTACTAGTGGTTGTGAATTCTTCTATTGTTTCATTTATTTTCTTTAGTAATGAGAATTCGCCAAAAAAATCTTGTCCAAGTTCCCAAATCATAATACCGCTTAACTCACTAAGTGCTAATTGCGTTTTCTGTGTTATAGTAGGCAGGCCATTAAAATATATTTCTCCTACTTGATCAACTGTTGCATTAGCTTCGTTCATTTCCACGATTTCTGAAAACAGAAGAGCTCTTATGTTATTTAAGTCAGTAAAATCATAACCATAAAATGGCACTCCTAGTGTCATTCTATTTTTTTCAAGTCCCTGATCAAGCCAATAATTAATAGAATTTTCAGCGAATGAATATGGAGAATGCGGGCCAGGATTAGAAGAGTCCCAAGGTCCAGTTAAATCATAGACCATTAGATTGACCCAATCAAAAGCAGCAAGTGCTTCATCCGTGATCTCTGGGTATCTATATATACCAGGAAGTGCGACAGTCAACCCTAGATCGTAATAATTTAAAGAGTCCCTCAGTTCTAACACAAAACCACTATAGTCATCATTAACGGTCCCCCATTCTATATCTACATCTATACCTTGTAGATCATGTTTTTTCACATATTCCATGATACCTTTGATAAAGGAAGAACGCTTATTCGGAGTTATCCAGTTTTCCCATACTGATAATGGAGAAGCAGCGCCAGCCAAAGCGATATATACATCTAATCCAGCCTCATGAGCTTGCTGTACGACTGATGTAATCGAAGTGCCATCGGTTTTTAAATCCCCATTTGCATCAGGATTTGCGAAGGCTATATTTAGGTGAGTTAATTTATCAAGTTCTATGTTATCAATCGCACTGAATCGATAAGTAGGTAGATAACCGACGGTCTTAAAATCTTGCCCTAGCGCAATATTTGACTGAGACAAAGCACTAATTAATATAATCCAAATCGTAATTCTAACTTTCATTTTTCATTTTGAATTGGTACCTATATTTATTGTCGTACTTGCAAGTTTTAGCAACATTTGGAAGTTTTCTCAATACAGCTATTCGATAATGTAAGTGGTATAAAAATGGCTTCACTTCAGATAATAGTTTAGTAATCTGAAATACTAAAATAGTTAATAAAACCAACTAGGATTTTTTTAAGATTAAACACTCGTACTTAACTAGATTGGCTAGGCAGTATAAAATGAAACAATCGATATCAAATAAGCAAGACAAGTCAAAAGAGGGTTGAGGATAATATAGTTTTAGTATTTAGTGCAAAGCCTTTTTATTATTTGAGCTTAGTTTTTTTATTTACAGTCTTTTGCCAATAGGTGAGCAGAGCTCTTATGATTTTGAGATAAGGAAGGAAGAATAAAAAAAAGAGCCGGGATTCCTCCCAGCTCTCTATAAAAATTATTTTCGTGTTATTTACTTTCCTTACTTCGCAAACTCAAGGCTTTTAGCAATAAACTTACTCAGCTCTTCCCCTTTAAGCATATTCTGATTAAGTCTAGCTAGATCATATAGATAACTCACAAATGCTTCTTTCTTTTCTTTTCCTTTCATCTTCAAGAGTCTATCAGCTATCAGAGGATTATTAGTATTCACAACTATATTAAAACTATCAGGCATATTGCCAAGTCCCATACCAGCCATTCCTCCTTGCATCGCTTGCATCTCTTTCATTCTACGCATGAACTCTGGCTTGGTGATGAGTACAGGGTGGTCGTTAGGAGAGAGGGCTTTCATTTCTAAATTGCCTCCTTTCATATCACCTAGCGAATCGGTAAATAGTGTTTTCACCTTTTCCTGCTGGGTATCACTTAGTACGGATTCTTTGCTTTCGTCTTTTTGTACTAAGTTATCCGCAGTATCACTATCTACTCGCACAAAGGTAAATTCACCTCCCTTAGCTTCGATGTGTTGCATGTAGTGATTATCGATCACATTATCAAAATCCAATACATCATATCCATAGGACTTAGCAGACTCTATATAGCTGTGATGCTCCTTTGCATTGTTAGTATAGAGGCAGATGATCTTATCGTGCTTATCCTTTTGATTTGCTTCTATTTTCTCTTTGTACTCTGCCTGAGTGTAGAACTTGCCGTCAAGACTTTTGAGTAGGGCAAATTTCTTAGCCTTGTCATGGAATTTCTCTTCTGATATCATCCCGTACTTAACGAAAGTCCCAATTTCAGACCACTTGGATTCGTATTGTTCTCTATCCTTCTTGAATAGTTTTTGTAGTTTTTCTGCTACTTTTTTCGTGATGTAAGAGGTGATCTTTTTCACATTAGAATCAGACTGCAAGTAACTTCTGGATACATTCAGTGGGATATCAGGGGAGTCAATAACTCCGTGAAGGAGAGTCAAAAACTCTGGCACGATCTCAGAGACATTATCCGTTACATACACCTGGTTGCTGTATAGCTGTATCTTATTTTTCTGTACTTCTATGCTGTTATTCAACTTAGGGAAGTATAATATTCCAGTAAGATTAAATGGAAAGTCTATGTCAAGGTGAATCCAGAATAACGGCGGCTGACTATATGGGTATAACTCGTTGTAGAATGCTTTGTAATCTTCATCTTTAAGCTTAGAAGGTTTCTTTTTCCAAGCAGGAGAAGTGTTGTTGACGATATTATCAACCTCAGTCTCAATAGATTTTTGTTCTTCGCCTTCGCCCTCTGAGCTATACTCGGTCTTGGTGCCGAATCTGATCTGATAAGGCAAAAATTTACAGTATTTATCAAGAAGACCTTGTATTCTACCTTGCTCTAAAAACTCAGTGCTATCATCAGATATATGTAGCACGATATCCGTTCCTCTTGTTTTTTTCTCAGCTGGTCCTATCTTGTATTTAGGGTCTCCCTTGCAAGACCAGACTACTGACTTTGCACTAGGCTTGTAGGACTTAGTGATGACCTCCACTTTATCTGCCACCATGAACGCAGAGTAGAATCCTAATCCAAAATGACCGATGATACTCGCGTCGTCCTTATACTTTTTTATAAAGTCAGTTGCAGAGGAGAATGCTACTTGATTAAGGTACTTCTTCACTTCTGCTTCAGACATCCCAATGCCTTGATCTCTTATCGTAAGGGTCTTCTTCTTATCATCTAGGATGATATCTATAGTAGTATCGCCTACTTCTCCCTTAAACTCTCCTTTGGAGGCTAGTGTGTTGAGTTTAGAGGTGGCATCAGTTGCATTTGATATCAGTTCTCTTAAGAATATCTCCTGGTCGGAGTATAGGAACTGCTTTATGATCGGAAATATATTCTCGGTCTGTACCGATATATTTCCTGTTTCCATAGTTGCTTTAGACATATGTTTAGCTGATTATTTTATGATCAATGTGTATAGCAGTTCAAAGCATGTGCCATGCAAGATTCGCTGCCAGATTGGCAATATAAACAGGATATAAAATGAAAAATAAATTATTTAAGTCAATCTGACCTAAAATATTCTGACCAATTCGAAATCCATGACGATGACACTATAAGCTGGTATACCAGCAAAAGACAGATTATTATAGGCTAGCCTAGAAGGCATGATCAGCCTACCTTTTGACCCTTCTGGGAAGTGAGTGATCGCCTCTTGCATTCCGAATATGAGATCTCTTACTTTGGAAGTGTCCAGTGCTGTCGATGTGATTGAAGTAATATTTCCTTCTTGCAGATAGCTACTTTGAAAATTATAGGTGATCGTATCCTCTGCTGCTGCAAGTTCTCCCAGTCCTATCGTCTCTATGACGTAGATGAGCCCTGTTTCAGTTTTATAGACCTCTAGAGAATCTTCGATAATTGCTAACACGCCGATACTATCTAGTATCGTATCATTTACCGTTATGTATTCGATTTTACGGAGATATGCTTGTATTTCTAGATTATCATCTCTACTATTCAGCTCGTCAATGTCATTTCCTTTTATAGGATTAAAACCTTGCACGCACTCTTCAATATTAGTCAGTCCTCCACCATCACAGTCGTTTTGTGCGAGGACGTGATCAGGGTCGTAATTGCTAGTAGAGTCATTTGGATTTACTCGGATAAGCATGCAGATATCTATCTTACCTCTTACAGCTGCAGCACAGTCATCATCTCCTTCTCTGAAGTCTGTTCCGTTTCTACACTCTAGTACATTGGATATTCCACCACCATCACAGTCCATCTGTGCGAATTCTGTCCCAATGGAATCGGGCATTGCACATATCGTAAGTGGAGAGTCACAGTTAAAATTGAAGTCAGAGCCAATAACAGGGTCTGGATCTTTACTACAGTATGTAAGTAATAATAGACAACTAGAAAAGGCTAGGAATTTGAGAATAGTCTTTAACATCAATTACGCTTATGTGGCTTTAGTCAATAAAAACGATATACTATCTATATATAATCGAAATCGAGGATAAAAATTTTGTTTAGCGAATAAATAAATAATCGATAAGTATAAAAGAATGCTCTCATACCATTTAAGGTTGATGGTGCCGCAGACGATTTCATAGAGAAATCATTAAGATAAAGGCGAAAAACGCAGTCATAGCTTTAGGTATGGCAGGTATTTTCAACGCAGAGATCGATAATTTATCCTGAGAAATATAAACGGTATTCTCAATCTTATATGGTATCGCTATAGACAAGCGCTAAAGTTGCTTATTTCACCTTTTCAAAAAATTAGTAATAACATATATTAAAATCTCCATTTCGTATATGATTGACAGCATAGCCACAATAGATTACGATAAATCGTAATGAGTTTTTTACCATTAAAAGCTTGGTGATTGACGAGTGTTTGGCTTGAAATCTGCTTTTCGATTGCTGTCTATATTACTTAGATAATACTTAAGGGATTAAGTATTGGAAATTTGAGACCGGCTACTGGGGGGTATGACCGGTCTCTTTATTTTTGTAAAGATTCTAAAGATGAAGAGCAATCACTAAAATCATCATCTAACTCAATAAATGTTTCTTCCAGTCTCTCCTGCATCCATTGATTATAGTATACATTCTTTTTGCTCTCTTTGGCATATCGCTTTATCCTTGAGTAATCTTGCTCTAGGCTTGCCTTGTGTGGCTTTGTCCTAGACACTAGCTTGATCATACGATAGTGGGTTTCTCCCCTTGGTGTCTGGAACTCTAGCGGCTCTGAAATTCCACCTACCTCTAGATTTTCGATAGCAAAGTATATCTCTGGAGGCAGATCACCTGTCTCAAAGAAAGTGTCTCCAGTCGCAGGATTTGTCATCCTACCAATATTATTATAGCTCTGTGTTTCTTTGTCCGAATAATATCTAACTGCAGCTACGAAGTTGAGACTATCTGATACTAGCAGTGTCCGGATAGAGTCTAGTTTATTTTTAGTCAGTTCCTTATCTGCATCTGTGATCTCCGGTTTGATGAGGATGTGCTTCAGATTTAGTTGGTTACCACGCCTATCTATGAGCTTAATGATATGATAGCCAAACTCCGTTTCTACGAGATCAGTTATCTCATTTAAGTCTAGATCATATGCTGCTGCTTCAAACTCCGTTACAAATGCTCCTCTTTTGCTCCATCCTAGGTCTCCTCCATTAGCGCCAGAGCCAGGGTCTGAAGAGTACTTCCTAGCCATATCCTCAAAGGTCTCTTCTCCTGACACTATCTTCTGCCTGATATCTATCAGTAGGTCTTTAGATATTTTGGCCTCTATTTCGTTGACTTCTGGCTTGATGATGATCTCTGATATCTCTACCTCTGATGCTAAATAAGGTAAACTGTCCGAGGGTATCCGTTGGTAGAATTCTTTCACCTCTATAGGTGTTACGTCTACTTCATTGATGAGATCACGTTGTATCTTCTCTGCAAGTATCTGTTGCTTGATATCTTCTCTAAAGTCTTCTTTTACAGCCACAACTGACTTGCCATAGTACTCGACGAATCGCTCTTCATCGTTACCCATCATGCCTAGGATATTACTGATACGGGCATCTAGTTGTCCTTCTATCTCTCCCTCCGAGACCACGATACTATCTAGTTTGGCCTGATTGATCAAGATCCTCTGTGCGATCATTTGCTCTAGTATCGGGCATAGCGCATCCTCGGTTATATTAGGGTCTTGCTGCTTCTGATACTGGTAGGCTCCCATCAGTTCTGAGTAGAGGATATACTCACCGCCTACTTTAGCGATGACCTTCTCTATCGTCTGTCCATTCTGAGCTGTCGCAGCATTTGCCGCAAGTGTTATCATCAGTAAGTAGACTAATTGTTGGAAATATCTTATCATGATTCTATATACGTTTTAATCGATTTTTTTCGCGCTTCTGCTTCATATAGATCTTCGGTATATTGATTTAAGATCTTTTTCTTTCGCTGATGTAAAATTACTTTTCTTAACTGGTTATCTATAACGGAGAACGGCGGTATGTCATTTTTGCTCTTTATTTCTCTCACTTTTATGAAATATTTAAAGCCGTCTTCTGTAGTAGAAAATCTATTTCCTTCATTATTCTCTATTCTTCTCACTATCGCTCTTGATAGGAGCCTAGATAGTTCACTTATTCTATACCAAGTGTTTTCTTCAAAATAAAGATCATCACCACTAGAGCTAGTAAGTGTATTGATACCACTAAGGTCCTCTTTATCCCATAGGTCTTCTACCTTATCAGCTATAGGAGTATTTAATGCTACTCTCAGGATGAATAATCTGGTTGCTTTCTCTTTAAGTAGATATTCACTTTTATGGGCATTATAGAATTCATTTATTTCTGATTCACTGATAGCACTATCAAGGTTTGACTCTATGATCTTATTTTCAAAGTGGACTTTTAGCAGGCTAGATCTATAATCTTCGACCAGTCTATCTATATCTGGTGGCATGTCCTTTTTAGCTTCATGGAGGATGAGGCTTTCTCTTATCCACTGCTCTATATATGCGTTGCTGATGTTTAAGCTGTCTGTAGCGTTGGCGAGCTGTGGGATCAGTGAATTGATTTCATGATCCATTAAGAATTCTCCATAGACTTCCGCGATGACCTTACCCTCTGTTACTACCGGCGGAGCTGTCTTATTACAGCATAGATATAACAAGGAGATAAAGACTAGTGAGTATCTTCTCACCATATTATTTTTTGATGAGTGACTTTAACACCTTCTTTTTGATGTCTATGGGATACTGTTTTTTCAGTTCCTTGATCCAAGCTAATTCTAGCTCATCTTGATAATCAGCTATTATGTATCCACGAGCATCATCCATGGTCTTTTGTGCTTTGGGAAGGATCTTCTTTATTTTTTTGATAGTCGTTATTTTATTTCTGGTATCTTTTTTTGGTTTCGAGATAGCACCTACTTTCCAATCCAGACCTAAGAATTCTTTAGAGCCCATCTCTTGAGTTACCTCTTCGACCATCAGGATCTTATCTTTAGAATCTATTAGCTGCTGTAGTAAGTTTGCATCTTCAGAGTCCATCAGTTTAAGGACCTGATCTATCAGTTTGTCATCTGTTGACTTGAGTGTGTAGATATCGACTATTCCTCTTTGCTTCCACGTATAGTTTTCTTTTTTTCTTTCGTAGAATGCATTTAGACCTTCCTTATCTTGCGATGCCCTGTCCCATACATTGATCTTTGTAGCTTCGAACAGTAAGATGCCTTCTTCGTATTCTCTCATTAGTGATTTGAACTCGGGATATCTCGCCTCTAGATTAGCTTCTTCGTACTGTATCGTTTTTTCATCCGTGTATGTGGAATACATTTCCTTGACTGCTTGCATGACAGGTCTTTTCTTGTCAAACCTTAGTCTAGTCCTAGTGTTGCGCTTACAGTATTCTGCAAGATCCTGAGTAGTAAAATTCTGGTCTCCAAGGCTAAAGATCGTATTAGCTTTCATCTGAGGTATCGCCCATTTGTAAGAGTAAAAACTCTCATCTAATTTCATCGCAAATGCATTGAGCGCTATAGGGAATTCCTTGAAGGATGCACTACGTTTTATATTTGATATCAGCGCTAGTCTTGCATTCTCCGCCCTATCATTTTTCTTGAGAAGATTCTGGATCTCCGCCTTCATTTTGGTTTGATCAGCATAATCTTTTTTTCCTATCCGTTTGATAATATGCCACCCTATAGCAGATTCTACTGGTGCAGAGATATCTCCATCATTCTCTAGGTTGAATGCTGCATCCTCAAACGCTATTTCAAATTGGCTGATTCCAAAATTTCCTAAGTAACCTTTTTTCTTCTTTGTGTTCGCGTCATCTGAGTTATTGACTACTAGATCATCAAATTCTGCTTTACCAGTCATGATGAGTTGATGTAGACTATCGATTCTTGCTTTTGCATTTTTGACAGGTTTGCCTTTTAGTTTATTTCTTATTAAAAGGTGGGCTACTTCTCGTTCTCCTCTAGCAGGTCTAGTATCTAGTATTTTTATCAGGTGTACGCCTAGTGGTGATCGTATAGGGTCAGCATATTTGCCAACTGGCGTAGTGTATATCGCGTTCTCTAAATCATAAAAGCCCGAAGGAAGCATGGCTGTGAGCCATCCTAATTCTCCATTGTTATCAGATGTGTTCTTGTCATTAGACATCGTTTTCGCCATCATGCTAAAGTCTGCACCTTGTTCCAGCTTGTCTTTTATTTTTCTAGCCTTTTCCATAGCAGCTCCTACTGCGGCATCATTCGTTCGCTGCGATAGAGATATTAGTATGTGTGCTACTTTGATATCCTTTTGTTTTCTTTGGAAGGCTTCGTCTATTAGTTTTTGATTGACTTCTTTGTCCACCAAGTATGACTTAGCAAGTTGTTGCCTATAGCCTGCAAGTTCGTCTTGGAGTGCCTTTATCGTATCTAGTTTGAGTTCTTTTGCTTTTTGGACCTTGAGTTTAAATTTCACATATAGATCTAGATACTCCTCTATGCTTTCCTTGGAGTAATCTGCATTCTTACCATTGTTCTTGTTATAGATATAATTAAATTCAGAAACCGTAACCGGATTCTTATCTACGGTGAACAATACGGCATCTGACTTTTGCCCATCGACACGACAAAGACTTAATGCTATGAATAGAATTGATGATATGTAAAACCTCATATTTATTGGTAACTATTGAATTCTATGAATGTCAAAATAGATGACTTCATAGAAATGGATATTTCAGGATGTCCAAATTTACTAAATATAATAGCTTAGGCGGTGTTAATATTATGTTACACTAAGACATTCTATCAAAGGTCAAAGCCTATGTCTTTTCTATAAAACTTTCCTTCAAACTGTATTTTTTCTGCATTTGATCTACTGGTAGCGAGCGCTTCTTCCATAGTTGCCCCTAGAGAGGTGACGGCCAAGACTCTGCCTCCATTGGTTACCAGGTCATTCCCCTTAAGCTTAGTACCTGAGTGAAATATAATACTCCCATCGTTTTTGTCTGTTCCAAGTATGGTCTTGCCTTTCTCATAGTGCTCTGGATAACCACCTGAGACAAGCATCATTGTAGTAGCGTATTGCGCTTCTTTTTTGATGTCTATATCATTGATCTTACCATCCTTTACCTGCATCAAAATGTCTAACAGATCAGTCTTTAATCTCGGCAGGACGACTTCCGTCTCTGGATCACCCATCCTACAGTTATACTCGATCACATACGGGTCTCCATCTACTCTGATACAACCTACGAATACAAAACCGTGATAGTCGAGCTCTCTACTTTTGAGACCCTTCACTGTGGGCTCTACGATATGATCTACGACTTGCTGGAGTAGCGATTCGTCGACGAATGGGACAGGCGATACAGCCCCCATACCACCAGTATTTAATCCTGTATCTCCTTCTCCGATACGCTTGTAATCTTTTGCTGTCGGTAGTATCTTATAACCTTCTCCATCCGTGATGACAAATACAGAAAACTCTATACCATCTAGGAATTGCTCGATTACGATCCGCTCACTCGCCTCTCCGAATTTCCCTTCTAGCATCATCGTAAATTCTGCTACAGCCTCTTCTCTATCGTTAAGGATCAATACGCCTTTGCCTGCTGCTAAGCCGTCTGCTTTGAGTACGATCGGTAGTTCGTGGTTTCTTATGTATGCTATACCTTCTTGTTTATTATCGATCGTAAACTCCTTATAAGAAGCAGTAGGAATATTATTTTCTAGCATAAACTCCTTAGCATAAGCTTTAGAACCTTCTAGTCGAGCAGCTTCCTTACTAGGCCCAAACACATAAATATCAGTGTCCTGGAAGTAATCCCATATGCCAGCGACCAACGGGGCTTCGGGGCCTACTAGGATCAGCCCCACATCATTTGAACTACAGAATTTTTCCATAGCTTCAAAATCTGTAACGCCTATCTCTACATTGGTCCCGATCTGCGCTGTTCCTGCATTGCCAGGAGCTATGAATATCTGCTCGCAGTACTCGCTCTGCGCTAGTTTCCACACAAAGGCATGCTCTCTGCCACCATTGCCAATTACTAATATATTCATGTAAGGTCTACTTTAGCTAAGCGTAAAAATAGGATTTCTTGACATCAAATAGATTAGTAACTTCACCCCTCTGTTAAGTAATCAGCAATAGCTCAATGATCGGATATTTAGATGGTACTCTTACTTATAAATCACCTACCTATATCTATGTGGATTGTGGTGGTGTAGGCTATCATGTGAATATCAGTCTGAATACTTACTCAAAGATAGAGTCGCTGGATAAGGCAAAGGTATGGATACATACTCATGTGAACTCTCAAGATGGATCAAGAACGCTTTATGGATTTTATGAAGAATATGAAAGAGGTCTGTTCGTCGATCTGACTTCTGTATCTGGTGTAGGACCCAATACGGCAAGGATAATGTTATCATCTGGTCCTGCGGAGATAAAATCACAAATAGCCAATGGTCAAGTACAAGCTATCAATAAAATAAAAGGCATCGGCCCTAAGACTGCAAAGCGAATAATCATCGATCTACAAGACAAATTTGTCAAGGATGGTATCGAAAACAATGTAAATCCACTTAATGCACAACAATTACCAGTTACAGAGGCTATTTCTGCGCTTTCTTCGTTAGGTATCCAGAAGGCTCAGGTCCAAAAAGTCATTTCCAAGATAGATATAGATGGCATGACTGTTGAAACCATTATAAAAACCGTTTTACAGCAGTTATCTAAATAGCTAAGTTTAACACCACAAATAGTAATTCACCCTTCTGCTTTTGCGTTTAGACTATGACAATTTCAAGAAAAACTACAAAAATCGCCGTATAAGCTAAGCTTTACTTCAGAAATTTAAGATGAGCACTAGGATTTTGAAGCTATTCTTCGGGGTAGTATTAGTTATTTTATGCGGTACATTGATGTATGGCGAGTCTGACCTCAGAGGGCCACACTCGGATATTATTGTCTCTGTCGCTACCGATACTATTCCTCTCAAGGAGAGATACGGAGATCATGTTACTGATGAGACGCGCAATCCATTTGATATCCAGACTACTATCATAGACGAGAATGTAGAGTACGATGCAGAATCAGGGAAATACATAATCACAGAAAAAATAGGAGAAGAATATTATAGGATGCCCACCTATATGGATTTTGAAGAATATCTAGACTGGCGAGCTAAGCAACAGGAGAAGGATTACTTCAATAGATTAGCTGGGGTAGGCAATGACCGCAGATCAAGCAATGGATTAGTCGATCCTATGACCAAGGTGGATGTAAAGCAAAATATGGTGGATCGCCTCTTCGGTGGTAATGCAGTCACTATAGAGCCCAATGGAAGTATAGATATGACCTTTGGGGTGGATTACCAAAACGTACAGAATCCATTCATAGCTCCAAGATTGCAACGTCAGGGCGGATTCGATTTTGATATGGATATTCAGATGGCCTTGGATGGTAAGATAGGGGACAAGATGGATATAGGGTTCAACTATGATACGCAGGCAACTTTTGATTTTGATAATAAGGTCAAGCTTGCCTATGATAGTGAAAAATTTTCTGAGGATGATATCATAAAAACCATAGAAGCGGGAGACGTCAGTCTACCACTAAGGAGTCAGCTTATCCAAGGAAATGAGAGCCTATTCGGAATCAAAGCAGCTTTACAATTTGGTAATCTGAGAGTGACGGGAATTGCCTCTCAGCAACGATCTGAGCAGAAGGATCTTGTGATAGAGAATGGTGCACTGATACAAGAATTCGAAATAAGGCCAGATGAATATGACGAGAATAGACACTTCTTCTTATCCCACTATGCAAGAGATAATTATGAAGGGGCACTGACCAATATGCCTCAGATAAAATCACTATACCGTATAACAAACTTAGAGGTGTGGGTAACCAATGATCAAAACTCGGACTTGAGAAACTCTGCTACCGTAGCAGCCCTCTCAGATTTAGGAGAATCTGATCTCAATCGATTTGGAGATCCCATGTCGTTGTTCCCTCCTAAATCACCACTACCTGCAGACCTAGTGGATATCAATGGTAATCCGTTACCAGATAATACTACTTCAGACCTTTTCGTAGAATTGGTCAATGATGCTGACACCAGACAGATAGTCAATACAACGACCCAGCTAAAGACAAAATACGGGATGAAGCAGACTAGGGATTTCGAAGTCCAGAGTATGAGGAAGCTTAACCCTAATGAATTTACGTTTAATCAAAATCTTGGGTTTCTCTCCATCAATGTGCGATTGAGACCTAATCAAGTGCTAGGGGTAGCTTATGAGTATACTTACTCACTCAATGGAGATAGGATCTACAAAGTAGGAGAGCTGACCAATGAAAGTAATAGAGGAGGACTTAACGAAGAAAATGATCCTGAGCCAGAAGATGTGATCTATGTGAAAATGCTCAAGAGTACTAACCAGCGGATTGATCTACCATCATGGGACTTGATGATGAAGAATGTATATCCACTAGGAACAGCACAACTCAATCAAGAGGATTTTCAATTGGATATATTTTACGAAGATTTCTCAGATGCTACGTTAAAGCGTTTTTTACCAGAGACTACTCCTGATAAGGATTTTAGGACGATTCCGTTGTTAGAAGTTTTCGAGCTAGATAAACTAAACAGGCAAGGTGATCCTCAGCAAGATGGAGTATTCGATTTTATCCCTAATCTGACGATCAACACCAGGACAGGGAGTGTGTTTTTCCCAGTGCTAGAGCCTTTCGGTAGTTCACTGCTCCGGCTGTTGGATGGGAATACAGAGTTGTACGCTAAGTACGGCTATCCTACACTTTATAATAACACGGTCATAATAGCAAGAGAAAACCTAGACGCCAATAGATTCGTCATCAAAGGAAGATATAAATCAAGTGTTTCTTCAGAGATATCTCTTGGAGGGTTCAACATACCACAGGGTTCTGTAGTAGTCAGGGCAGGTAGCCAGTTACTGAGAGAGGGAGTAGATTACGATATTGACTACGGCATCGGTAGGATAAAGATCATCAATGATGCCTACCTGCAGCAGGGGGTGCCGATCAGGGTTTCTTTTGAGGATCAATCACTTTTTAACCAGCAGCAAAAAACAATGTTGGGCTTAAGGTTTGATTATACAGCTAGCGACAAACTGAATCTGGGAGCGACCTATATGAGGCTGTTTGAGCGTCCATTTACAGAGAAAGTAAATCTCGGAGACGACCCTATCAATAATAGGATATTTGGATTTGATATGAGTTATAGTAGTGAAGCTCCGCTGATCACTAGGATGGTAGATAAGCTTCCATTTTATAGTACTAAGGAACCTTCCGCTATTAACTTCACAGCAGAAGTAGCCGCACTCAAGCCTGGTCACTCTAAGGCTATAAATGTAGGAAGTGCTGATGGAGGAGTAGTAAGTATAGATGATTTTGAGGGAGCGGGGAGTAGTATCCCACTTGGGTCAAGACCTAATCTATGGGTGCTAGCCAGTACCCCTGAGACGGATGACAGAAAATTTCAAGAAGCAGAGTTGGTCAATGATCGCAACTATGGAGTCAATAGAGCTGCGCTCAATTGGTACGTGATAGATAACAGGAATGCACGGAACGAAGCCGATAGAAGGAACTCCTACTCAAGGCCAATTAATCAAAGAGAATTATTCAATAGAGATCTGCCAGCAGGGGTAATTCCAGATCTGCTCACTTTTGACCTGACCTATAGGCCAGACGAGCGAGGACCATATAATTTTGATCCCCCTAGCGGTACTATTTATTCTGAAGGGCTAGAAGAAGACCCTGCTACCTTAGGTATAAAGCTCAAGGATCCAGAAAGTAGATGGGGAGGTATCATGAGATATTTACCTAATAATGATTTCCAAGCCTCCAATTTCCAATACATAGAGTTCTGGATGCTTAATCCTTTCATGGATAATGAATCTTACGAGCATGACCCTACGGAGAATGGGATGCTATATTTTAACCTTGGTAATGTCTCGGAGGATGTCTTGAAGGATAATCTGCAATTTTATGAAAACTCTCTTCCTACTCCCGAGGAAAATATAGCTATCCAAAATACGACATGGGGACAAGTGCCGTTAAGCATTCCTCAAGTCAATGGGTTTGACCAACAGAATATAAATATCCAAGATCTTGGTTTTGATGGATTAAATGATAACTCGGAGCGAGAGATCTATAAGGACTATGTAGATAATGTCCTTGCTACATTCCCTGCAAGTAATAGTTCCATTTCGACTGACCCTGCTAATGATAATTTCTTATCCTACTTGGATGAGCGACTCTCTGATGAGACTACCATCATAGATAAGTACAGCAGATATAACAATCCACAAGGCAATGCGCCAGATGCTAACTCCACTATAGGAACAGGTAATCCTATCCCAGATGCCGAGGATCTCAATGATAACAGATCGCTAGAACAAAGCGAAAGCTACTACGAATATCGTATCCCAATGGAGAATGATGGTGGCGAGATCAAAAGATTTGATGGTGACTTCATCACGGATGTAAGACCGGTCCCGGTATCCAATGGTCCTGATGAGTTGTGGTATCGGTACCGTGTACCGATACAGCGAGGTATAGCAGTAAACGATATTCAGGGCTTCAGATCCATACAGTTCATCAGGATGTATATGGATGGTTTCAAGACAAAGAAAACCTTCAGGTTAGCAGAGTTCGAACTCGTACGTAATCAATGGAGGCAGTTGCCTATAGACTCTACCTGTATTGGCGATGGTACACCAGAAGATATAGAGTTCGTCGTAGATGAGATAGGTTTCGAAGAGAATAGCAACAAGGATCCTTTCAGATATGTAATCCCTAAAGGTATCAAAAGAGAAAGGCTCTTCAACACGTTTAACAATGTACAGCAGGATGAGAAGTCACTCAAAATGAATGTATGCGGACTACCTGATAGCTGCGATGCGATGATCTACAAACTGACAGAGCCGGACCTAAGGTTGTTTGAGAAGATGCAGATGTTCGTACATGCAGAATCCTCAGACGAGAATGTACAGGATGGAGACATGTCTTTGTTTGTCAGGTTAGGAAAAGATTTTAATAATAATTTCTACGAGTACGAGATACCCCTAAAATTGACAGATCCCGAGGTAGCTAATAATATGTCTACAAGTACAGAAGAATACGGAGAGCAAGTATGGTTGGCTGATAACTATGTCAATGTAGCCTTAGAGGCATTCACAAAATTAAAACAGAAAAGGAATATAGAAGGCAGGGCGTTAACAGATGAGTACATGATTCCTATAAGTGAATTTACAGAGATAGCCGAAGTTATGGCTAAAGACACGACACTCAACAGGAATGCGAATCTCACAATAAAAGGTAACCCCAGCCTAGGTCAGATCAAAAGTGTAGTCATCGGAATCAGGAATAAGAAGGGAGGGATAGGATCTTTATGCGGAGAAGTATGGGTCAATGAATTAAGGATGGCTGGTATCAAAGAAGACGGAGGAGTAGCAGGTCTTGCAAGGTTAGAAGTACAACTCGCAGATCTGGGAGATGTAACTGCATCGGCAAGATATAGCTCAGTGGGGTGGGGAGCACTAGACGAGCGAGTGGGAGAGCGGTCTCTTGATAGAAACATAGAATACGATGTTGCTACCAATCTCGAGTTGGCAAAATTTACTCCTCATAAGTGGAATATGACCATTCCATTCTACGCACAATACTCTAAGCAACTGGTAAGGCCTAAGTTTGATCCGTACGAGCTAGATCTTACGGTAGACGAAGTGCTGGAAACAGCTGACGATCCTGATGAGATCATAGATATCAAAGACAGGAGCACACAAGAGACCAAGATAAAGACCTTTGCTTTTAGTAATGTAAGGAAGAACAGAGCATCCGATTCAAAAGGAAGTCCTAAGCCCTGGGATGTATCCAATGTCAGTGCCAGTTACTCTTATACGCAGACGACTTATAAAGATGAGATCATTAAGTATGACAAGTCGGACGATTATAGAGGAGGGATAGACTATGATTACTCTAAGCGGCCTAATTATATCCAGCCTTTTAAAAGTGCTAAAATTAAATTGCTAAAGGAGTTCAATTTCAATCCATTGCCTAACTCTTATTCATTCAGTACGCAGCTGAGGAGATTCAAGAGTGAGAAATTATATAGAATACCAGATCCCAAAGAAATAGAATATCTTTTTAATGATTCTCGATTTGATTGGGATAGGAGATATAATCTGCAGTGGGATTTCACGAAGGCACTTAACCTATCCTTCTCAGCTAACAACTATGGTGTAGTAGATGAGCTAAGGCAAGTAGGTGTGAGAAAAACAGCAGCGGACAGAAACTGGGTAGACGAGAGAGGAGATATACAAGGTGATGTCTCAGAGACTCAGAGAAAAAGCTATATCAGAGATAACATCAGAAATTTTGGTCGTAACAAGAATTATGATCATCGAGTAGTGGTGAATTATACTTTGCCGATAAGGTATCTACCCTATATGGATTGGATAAGTATGAAGGCACAGTACTCAGCAGATTATGCCTGGACCAGAGCATCTATCAATGCAGATTCGTTAGGTAATGTGATTCAGAATAATCAAGCTAGGTCGTTTAATGCGACGTTTAGTTTTGACAAGCTTTACAAAAAATCAAAGTACCTCAAGAGCCTTGATCAGCGTGCACCGCGAAGGAGATCATCCCGTGAAGATGAAGGGGACAAAGCTAAGACCGCCAAAACAAATAGTAGAAGCAAGAAGAATAGTAACAAGGCAAGAGTAGCATCAGGAGCGGAGAAGTTTTTCTTGAGGCCATTACTATCTCTGCGAAGTTTCAAATTTACGTACAAGGAAAACCTAGGGACTGTTGTGCCCGGATTTCTCCCCGAGTCGAACTATCTAGGGATGTCGAGCGGATTTGATTCACCAGGGTGGGGATTCGTAGCAGGTATACAGCCCGATATCAGCAAGGATAATCCTAATAACTGGCTCGTAGATGCAAGTCGTAACGATAGAATTAGTAAAAGTATCTATCAAAACCAGCAGGTCATTCAGAATAATACACAGAACTACGAAGCAAGGGTACTGCTAGAACCCTGGAGAGACCTCAAGATAAATGTGAATTTCAAAAAGCAATTTATCGAGAACCACTCGGAGGATTTTATCAATATTACTGGTAATGTTAATGATCCAACTTTCCGACAATTAGCATTGAGGGATGTAGGGTCTTTTGAAGTGACCTACTTTGCGATGAATACTTTATTCAATGAAGACATCAGATCCTTGTTTAAGGAACTGAGCGATAGCAGGGCAGTTATCTCTCAAAGATTAGCGGATAGTAGTTTAGAAGTACCAGACATTATCTCTCATGAGACGGATGGATTCGGATATGCTAAGGGTTTAGGTAGGCAGCATAATGATATATTGGTGCCAGCTTTTATCGCAGCTTACTCTGGTCTAGACCCTAATAATATAGAGCTTGACTTGCAGAAGCAAGTAGGAGCGAGAGGATATATCCCTAAGCCCAACTGGGACTTAAGATATAATGGATTGAGCAAGATTCCGATGTTCGCTGACATATTTAGCAATGTGAATATTACGCACGGTTACAAGTCTACACTTAGAGTGTCAAGATACTCGTCTGATCTCCAGTACAAACAAGAGGACCCTTTCAACATAGATCCGCTCATCACTACTAGAAATTATTTTGCTAGACTGGAGATACCTGAGCTGATGATTTCAGAGCAGTTTTCTCCCATCATCGGTATAGATGTCAAGACCAAGAGTAATATGAATATGAATTTCGAATGGAAGAAGACTCGGAATCTTCTGCTATCTATAGGCCTCGGACAACTTACAGAGTCCAGGTCGACAGAGTATGTATTTGGATTTGGATTTACCAAAGAAAATGTAAATATAGGCTTCTTGTCTGGAGGGAATAAAGGTGGAAGAAGAGCTCAGAATAGAGCCGAAGAAGAATTACCAGAAGAACCCTCAAGTAACAGAGGAAGAGTAAACAATAGCAGAGGTCGAGAGCTGAGCTTTAATCTGGACTTTGCGCTGAGAGACGATGTGACCTGGATACATAAGCTGGATGATGGTGCTACCGAGAAAGCCCTCAGAGGTCTTAAGTCGATAAGGTTTAACCCATCAGTGGATTATGATCTCAACGAGAACCTGACACTAAGGATGTTTTTTGATTACAGTAACTCTAAACCATATCTGTCGACTTCATATCCTATCACTAGTATACAAGGAGGTCTCACAGCTAGTTTTATCCTGAATTAGTTTTTTCTATGAGAGAGGAGAAGAAAATTTTGTATGATTTTAGATTTGGTGTAGATGAATAGTTTTCTGACTGGCAGCTGACCCCTGAATAATTATCTTAGCGGTTAAATTGGTGTTAATCCTGCATGGATGAATGCAATTAATATAGAGTAGCCTTATTCTTGTATTACTTATCTTCATAAATAACGCACAGGTTATTAACAGCCATTTACTAATTTAATGAAATGGGAAAAGGAGCGATCCGACTTATTGTAATCTTGATGTCCATAGCTCTACTGGGCACTGCTGTAATTCAGTTTTATTATATAAAACAGAATGTGGATGAATCCGAAGAAAGATTCAATGCAGATGTTTTGGATGCACTTAATAGAGTGCATGATAGATTAAATGAAGAGGGAAAATCAAATCAAAGTTTTGAGAAAAAATTTCAACGCGAAAACCCTAAGCTCACGATAAATTCTTTTCTAGAAGACAACAAGTACTCTAAGAATGCTATCGAGCGAATGAAAGATGAATTGAATTCATCTATATGGGATGTACATCCAGAATTTCGATTTGAAGCGATCAATAATAAATCTCTAAAAATATTTATCGAGCAAGAATTTAATAATGAAGGGATCGATCTTCGGTATGAGTATGGCGTCTACGATAATAGAAAGAAAAGTTTTTTTATAGTCAATGATGCTTACGTACCACAGTTTGACGATGCACCCTTAGCAAGCTCTGGTGTAGAGATAGAAAGTGAGCAGACGAATCTATATAACTCTCCACATAAGATACAGATCTTCGGTTCTGAAGATAGCGAGCCACCGGGAACATTAAAAGTCTTTTTCCCTAATAAAACTACCTATCTCTGGAGTTCGGTATGGGCTTCCCTGCTAGGCTCATTACTCTTTACAAGCCTGATCTTGATCTGCTTTATCTATTCTATCAATACTATATTAAGACAGAAGGAGGTCTCTAGTATGAAGACTGATTTTATCAATAATATGACGCACGAGTTCAAGACTCCGATAGCAACTATCTCCCTCGCTTCTGATTCGATGATGAGTCCTAAGATAATTGGGAATCAAGAGAAGCTAACTAGATTCATAGGCATCATCAAGCAAGAGAATAAGCGGATGCTTAAGCAAGTAGAGAAAGTCCTTCAGATGGCAATATTGGATAAGAAGAATTTTCAGCTCAACCTGACTCAAGTAGATGTCCATGACCTCATCAATGAAGCTGTCCAGAATGCTAATCTGAAAGTAGCTGCTAAGAATGGTAAAGTGACGGGTTATTTAAAGGCTACTCATAATATAATAGAAGGCGATCGACTACACATATCCAATGTGATACACAACTTGCTAGACAACGCTAATAAGTATACCAAAGCAGTACCAGATATAAAAGTCCATACAGAAGATACCAAGACTGGTGTCAGAATTACCATTGAGGACAATGGTATTGGTATGGATAAAGACTCTTTAAAGCATATTTTTGAAAAATTCTATCGAGTACATACGGGTAATTTGCATGATGTGAAGGGTTTTGGACTAGGATTAAGTTACGTAAAAGCCATCATTGACGCACATGTTGGAAAGATTGACGTCAAAAGTGAGGTAGGTAAGGGGAGTAAATTTATTTTAACATTTCCAATAAAAGTGAGTGACTAATTGTTAAAATAGTAATCTTAATACTATAAACACTCATATGACTAACAAGATCTTACTTGTTGAGGATGATCAGAATTTTGGCGATGTACTAAGATCATATTTAGAAATGCATGAATTTGATGTCACTTTAGCAACTGACGGAGAAGCAGGACTTGAAAAGTATAATCAGTCCAAATATGACCTCTGCATTTTTGATGTGATGATGCCCAAAAAAGATGGTTTTACCCTTGCGCAAGAAATTAGAGAAAAGGACAAGCAAACTCCCATTATATTCTTAACTGCCAAAACCTTGAAGGAAGACGTCGTCGAAGGCTTCAAGATCGGTGCCGATGATTATATCACTAAGCCTTTCAACTCTGAAGAATTACTGCTCAGAGTACAAGCGATACTTAAGAGAAGTAGTACAGAGGTAGATGAGAAAGAGGATATCAAGGAATTTGATATTGGTAACTATCATTTTAATTATCCATTGAGGATTCTGACACGTAAGGATGAGGAAGGAGAATCTAAGGATAAGTTATCTCCCAAGGAAGCGCATTTATTAAGACTGTTTTGTCTTTATAAAAATGATGTCTTACCTAGATCTGTCGCATTAACGAAGATATGGGGAGACGATAATTACTTTACAGCTAGGAGTATGGATGTATTCGTGACCAAGCTCAGGAAATATCTAAAAAAAGATAGCAATCTAGAGATCGTAAATATTCATGGAAATGGATTCAGATTGATAGACAGAACGGAAGTAGAGTACTAAGAAACAGAATTATCTAAATCAATTAAATATAAGCCTAGGGAGATTTCTTCTTGGGCTTTTTTTGTTTTTGGATCAGCGTATTTATCGTCCTCTTTGTGAGACGATAAATAGGAATATAATAATTTTCAATTTTCACCAAAACATCTTTCTACCGCAAAGAATTGCGATGAAGCTAATTTTAAGCCTCTGTAGGAATCCTTGCCGACAGGTCTTCATACGGTCATTGGCGGACTCGTTGGCAGGGATGCTAACAAGTGCCTGGCTAAATTACATGGGAGAAAGTAATAATAGGAGGTATAACTTAATAGAAAGTAAACAACACTCACTATCGATAGTATGCGTTGTTTCTCATAGAGGAAGGTATGATAAGCATTTAGTTTAGGAGTATAATTATCCATGATCAATCATGAGTGTCGTCTCTCGCAGAGGACGATGCGCTAAGCAATCTAAGGAGATATCTTCTTAGGCTTTTTTGTGCCTACATCTACTTGGATCCTTGCTTCTCTATTAGCTAGTTCCCATGCAGTATGGAATATCAGTTGACCTGTTTTTTTCATTTGCTCAAAGTTTATCTTCTCGGCAGTATCACTCGGTCTGTGATAATCCTGATGCGTCCCATTAAAAAAGAAAATAGCTGGTATACCCTTCTCAGCAAAGTTGTAATGGTCAGACCTGAAGTAATATCTGTTGGGATCGCTCTCAGCGTTATAAGTATAGTCAAGAGTTAGTTGAGTGTATTTCTGATTAGCAGATTCATTGATCTTATGCAGCTCAGTACTCAGTCTATCAGAACCTATCACGTAGATATAGTCTGGGTCATCAGCATATTTAATATCCGATCTACCTACCATATCTACATTGATATCCACCACAGTATTCTCTAGTGGGAATATCGGCTTATCTGTGTAGTAAGCAGAACCCAACAATCCTTTTTCCTCTCCTGATACGAGGAGGCATAGTATGCTTCTCTTAGGACCATGTCCATTCTTTTTGGCTTCTGCAAATGCCTCTGCTATCTCTAGTACAGTAGAGGTGCCAGATGCATTATCATTGGCTCCATTGAATATGTCATCACCAGTCTTTCCTACATGGTCAAAGTGCGCAGATACGACCACGATCTCTTCCTTTTTAGAAGACCCTTCTATGAATCCCAACACATTGACACCCTCGAGAAGCTTTCGTGTGATCTGCTGTTCAAATTCTAGTTTGGCTTTTATGACCTTACGTTTTGCCTTTCCTTTCGATTTTATCTGATCTCTTATTTTTATTACCTCCGCTAGATCTTTTGACATTATCTCCTTAGCAATATTAGAAGAGATAGCTATACTATTCGCATATGGCTTTTTGAATTCTGATTCGTCTCCTAGTGCCATGCTACCTCCGAGAAGTTTACTCCGATTCCTACTTAATTCTCCTTTGATATCATCCTCAATGATAAGTACTAGTTTGACACCATTGTTTCTAGCGGCGATCAGCTTATTTTTCCAGTCGTTACTCCAGTGGGATACTTGCTTAGACTTAGTGATGACAGATATTGAGTCTTTATCAACGGGTTCTCCATCATAGATCATGATCACCTTATCTTTCACATTGACTCCACGATAGTCACTATATCTAGGGTCATCTATACCATAGCCGAGGAATGTTATTTTATCTGTTGTAAATCTTGAAAGATCCTTATTCCTATCAGGGAAAGATAGGTAGTCCCATAAGTGTTTGAATCGATTTCCGTTTACCAATAACTCTGAGCTAGCACCTCTCGTAAAGGTGATCTGCACCCCCTGAAAGTAAGTACTCTCGTCACCGATCTTAGGCAGAGCTAGTGACTCAAAATAATTGGATAAGTATTCGGCTGCTTTGTCGATGCCTGGAGTCCCAGTCTCTCGTCCTTCAAAGGCATCAGATGCCAAGGTATCAAGGTGTCGTTTTAGGTCTGCTGCCTGGATGGTATTTGCATATTTTACCGATAGGTCAGATTCATCGATGATCATTGATATCGTAGAATCTGGCATCGATACACCACTAGTATATTGTGCAGAGAGATTTATTGTCAAAAGGAAAAATATTATAATTGAAAGTCGCATAAATTAAATAGAGATCTGAATTCGGAGATTAAAAGTTGTTTATTTTTTTTACCCTACGCTCATGTCGTCCTCCTTCAAACTGAGATTCCAAAAAAGCGCTTACTATGTAGACTGCCTGCCGCTTGCTGACGAATTTGGCAGGGATGGATAAGACGTTTGCATTGTTGTGTTGGACGGCTAGACGAGCTATCTCTACATTCCAGCACAAGGCTGCTCTGACTTTTTTGTGTTTGTTGGCTGTGATGGAAACTCCATTGCCGGAGCCACATATAAGTATCCCAAAGTCTACTTCTTTATTAGAAACTTTCTCGGCCACAGGATGTACGAAGTCTGGATAGTCGACAGAATCTGCACTGTCAGTACCCATGTCTACGACATAGAATCTCTTTTTGGTCAAGTAAGCTTTTATGTGTTCTTTGTATTCGTATCCTGCATGATCACATCCTATCGCAATCCCTATCATCTTGTTATTATCTTTTTAGTTTCTGGTTGGTTGGACATTAAATTCTCCTATCAACGAGTTAATTTCTTGTAAGAAAGCGGTGTCTCCGATCTGCTGTGATAATCGCAATAGATCTGACACTCCTCGCACTGCAATATAGTAATCATACTCATAACTAGACTTGATCACATCCTCTCCGATCGAATCATAGAATATCATTTCCTCTCGGATATTAGATGCTAGGATACGCGCATGTTTTTTGAATTGCTCATTAGCACTAGCGGAAGCATATACTCTGAAGAAAGGCTCCAACTGCCCAGTATAAGTAAAGTTGACATTTGGAAATGCTTCAAAGTATTTGTCAGTTAGCGCAACGGCCTTATCCAGCTTGTTTTCTTCTATCATTTGCAAAGCAGCCCTCATCATGATTATTCTATGTGATTGTATCTCTGCACCATAACTGCTATTCACAAATAGATCATACTTGTCAAAGTTACCCCAAGTGAACTTGTTCATGATATTATCATAGACAATATCAGTATTCACTCGACCACTATCATAGATGGAGTTTCTATAAGTTTCGTTTGACTGATTACTTTTAGTCTTGATAGGCACTATCCTTAAGCCTAAGCCTTCATATTGCATATAATCATTAAGACCTAAGAGTTTTTTGTTTTGACTAGTAGTAGCAAAGTAAATAGGTCTATCATTGATATTAGAGGCGATCACATCTAGCACAGCTAGGTCATCTTTTGTGATATAACCAGACCCTAACATATTCAAGTCAATATCTATCCTATCGACAAGATTAGTGTCACTAGGAGATATGCCACCTAGATCGATCATGGCTTTTTTATTGACCGGGATAAATAGTTTTTTGGTCCGCATGATAGTCTGGCCATTTTGATTATTCTTTTCATCATTGATGTAGGCCAGTTCATTGTAGATACTCATAGGAGTATTCGGGGAATTAGGATGAAACCAAACTTGATTTCTATTCTTTCCTCGATAGCTCTCTGTTGAGATAGATAGTTTTAGCGGTGGTGAATCATCCACTTTATTCCTTAGCTTCTCGATATACCAATCGACAGCGATCAGACTGAGATTAACCACCCTTACATCTGTTCTTATATTTTCTACTTGCTGCGTGTACCACAGAGGATACGTATCATTATCGCCATAGGTAAAGATGATAGAATTGGGCGCACAGGACTCCAAGAAGTTAGCCGCATAGTCCCTCGCAGCAGTATGGTTCCGCCTGCTGTGATCATCAAAATTTTGGAAGCCCATAATGAGCGGTGCTGATAAAGTAAGCACTCCAGCTATAGCCGCTGCAGGAACTCCGCCAAGCTTAAATCTATTACGCATCAGAGAGAAGACGGCTAAAACGCCCATACCTATCCATATACAGAAGGTAAAGAAGGAGCCTACCAGAACGTAATCCCGTTCTCTAGGTTCGTTAGGTGGTTGATTACTATAGATGATGATTCCGATACCGGTGATAAGGAATAATATGGCTAGTGCAAAAAAGTCTTTCTTTCGTTTTCCGAAATGGAAAAATACCCCTAGTAAACCGAAAATTAATGGCAAGAAAAAATAAGTATTTCTAGCCTTATTATTCTTCATGAAGCTAGGTAGGTAGTCTAGTTCATGCAGTTTCATTTCATCTATGAAATTGATTCCTGATATCCAGTGCCCATCAGACTTGTCATACGGCATGTATCCTTGATCTCCATTTTGTCGGCCGACATAGTTCCACAAGAAGTATCTCCAGTACATCCAGGATACCTGATACTTAGCAGCAAACCATAGATTAAATGCTAGACCTGGCTTTGCGGTTTTCTCCCCCCACCACTGTCTGTACAATGACTTCCGCGCAGGATCACTATGTGATACTCTAGGGAATAACATCTTATCAGAATTCTTAAAAACTTGAGTATATTTTTCTTCTACTACTTCATATCTATCACCTACTCTTCCGTATCGTGGTTCTCTCTCGATGCTTACCGGCTGAGCATCAAAGTGTGGTCCATATAGCAATGGTCGCTCTCCGTATTGTTCCCTGTTTAGGTATGGAAGTAATCTCAATGCATCACTAGGTACATTCATATTTACCGGTGTATCAGCATTAGCTCTGATCACTACAGTACCTATGGTTGAAAATCCTATGGTCATCATGATAGCACCCATAGTGAGGAGGTGGATCAGGTGACTATTTCTACGCTGTGCTAGGCGGATCAAGAAAAATCCTGATAAGAACACTATGAGTAGGGTAGGAATCAAGCCAGAGTGAAATGGCATACCCAAGGAGTTTACCATCGGCACTTCGAATATTTTCCAAAGCGTGGGGATACCTACGATTATAAACTTCTGAACAACTGCTATCAAGCCAACACCTATAGCCATACTAGCCATCATGCCGAGGATAGAATGTTCTTTATATTTTTTGAAATAATACAACAAGGTAATTGCCGGAAGTGTCAATAGACTGAGAAGGTGAACACCTATAGATAGCCCCGCACTGAATGCCGCAAAGACCAACCATCGGTCATGAGTAACCTCGTCACCCATAGCATACCACTTGACTACCGCCCAAAATGTCATAGCAGTAAACATAGTCGACATCGCATAGACCTCTCCCTCTACAGCGGAGAACCATATAGAACTGGTGAATGCCGTGGCAAGCCCAGCACACAGACCAGCAGCTCCTAGCGCTAATTTTTGTCCTTGAGTAAATTCTCCATCCTCTTGCGTAAGTGTGAACTGTCCAAGAATGATCGTGATCCATGCCACGAACATGGCTGTGAATGCAGTACAAATCCCAGACATAAGATTGACAGCAAAAGCGATATTGGCGGGATCTGAGGATACCAGAGATGCCACCCAGGTAAACATTCTACCGATCAACAAGAATATCGGGGCACCTGGTGGGTGGACTACTTGTAATTTATAAGCTCCTAGTATAAACTCTCCGCAATCCCAGAGACTACCAGTCCGCTCGACTGAGAATAAATACACCATAAAGGCGATAGCAAATACGGCCCAACCACTGATATTGGTTATTTTTTTCATCGAAGTCATCTTAGCGGGTAATATTTATTTTTTTAATATATGTAAGTAGTGCAAATGTAATAATTTAACTAAGTATATAAGCATTTGGTCTGCTGTCAATACAGCCTAGGACCGTCTAGTTCAAACTTGATTTTCAGTAACAACTATATTAATACGAAATTGTTCGTAGTAATATTATACGAAAAAATTCGTATGTACGCTATTTTGGTTTGATATCATGATTTGCTGGCCATTCTTAGATTTTGTAGGTCATTCAAAGAATTCACCGAATTGCAATTATCTATATATTTATAAAAAGCGATTCATGTTCAAGATCCTTACAATCGGTGTTTTACTTTTTTTTCTTTATAGACTAGTGATTCCTCCAAAGTCAATAGATAAGGGATATCAGGGTGAGATAGAGAAAGATACGGATGATGATTTTGTAGAATATGAAGAGCTGGATTAATAATTAACAAAACTTTTAGATAAATATATGTGTGGAAGGGTGGCGATAATCAGTCCTATTAAAGTAATACAACACAAACACCATGAAAAATTTAATTCTTTTGGCAGCGGTATTTTGCTTTGCGCTGCAAGCAAATTTCATCAATGCACAATCAGATACAGGTACACCGAAAGGTATCAGTAATTCACTGTCTATAGATGTAGAAAATGTTTCGAGAAAGGATGCGGAGAAAGTTTGGAAAAATCTCATAAAGCGATATGATGGGAAGACAAAAAAAGGTAAGAATAACGAATGGTACACAGAGAAAGTAAACGTACCAAATTTAGGGTCTGAGGGCAGTATTAAAATGTTCATGACCATCAATGAAAAAGATCGAAAAGCAAAAACTACCTTTTTAGTAAGTAAAGATGGGGAATTCATAAATTTCAGTAATAATCCTGATGAAGCGGAAGAGGTAGAGGGTATTTTTCAAGATTACGTTTATGATCTTAAGAAGAAGTCCTTTGAGAATGAATCTAAAAAGGAGGAGAAAAATCTTAAGGACCTGAACAAGGATCTAGAGAAACTGGAAAAGAATAACAGAAAGTATCATGAGGAGATAGAGAAATGCAAAAAGAAGATTGCAGAGATGGAGTCTGATATAATAAAGAATGAAGATGACCAGGTCAATAAAAAGGCAGAGGTGGCAGAACAGAAAACAACAGTAGAAAAAGTGCTCCAGAAATTAAGTTCTCACAAAAGATAGGAAATAAAATATATAGAATTTTTAAACAAAG
>ENA-ORXT01001119-ORXT01001119.1-marine-metagenome-genome-assembly--contig:-NODE-1119-length-37582-cov-5.707612_pt1 | contig 37582 bp, 23 predicted proteins | sample MGYA00237868_ERZ511482 | MGnify/ENA metagenome assembly ERZ511482 | reverse complement strand
GAAACGTGGGATAATTTTATCAGCCGACAACGGAAAAGCGTCCGGTCCTACGCGCTAAAAACCGGACGCTTTTCCGTTGGCGGCTGATTCGAATTGGCTACGCCAATGAGTTCAATTCTCTAAAGTGAGTGCCATTGGGCTAGTGCCCAAACGGCTAATATTCAAAACAGAAATCAGACTAAATCGAAAAGCCCGCAAGCTTCCAGCTTGCGGTCCTCCCGTTTCACCGACCAAAAATCTGCCTAACACCGAAAGTGTTGAACACGCCGATACCAGCGTTCTGAATTTGCTCTCGCCGCGAGTGTCTAAGAATCAGCAAGTCACCAGGCTGCACTTGAACGCGGTGAGATGGGTCCACCAATGCCCTATTCACATCGATTCGAATTGCCAATTGCCCTTGTCCTGGACGAGGCCTAAGAATCAACACTTCGGTCGGCTGACGCTGAGGTATCAGTGCGAGCCCGTTTTGCCCCGCTACGCCAACGGATTGGCCGGACGACGCGATTGCCTCCAAAACGTCAATACCTCGATCGCGTGGAATCGGAAACTCGCCTCCACCCAACAAACCGCCGGTATAATACACCTCAGTATCCCGTGGCTCGATCACAACAACATCCCCATCATCGAGCCGAGCATCCGATGGACGAATCATAACGTTTTCGCCGGCGCGTTGCCGCGTTGGCACAGTGGTAATGTTAGTGCCATTGGCTGAATACGCCATCGACCGACCAAATCGGTTGCTATAACTACTTCGCGGACCGGAAGTTCCAGAATAGGAATAACCGCCGGCCGCCGTTCGCGGGAACTCCGAATAGCCGGGAACGTAAAGAGCGTTAGACTGGTAACGTCCAACCGAACGTGCTGCTGGCTCCTTAGCGCGGTAAATTTTAACCTCAGAACGCGCATTGACGCCCGGTAGCCCTCCGGTCTGCGAAAGCGCGTTTAGCAAATCGTTGTCGCCTGCAGGCAACTGAAGCCGGCTCGATCGTCGACTTTGATCTGACCTTTGATTTACGATACCGCTTCGTTGTCGGTTAAAGGACGCCGATTGAGATTCATCACCACGCAAAACATAAACGCTGACCGTCCGCTTGCTCATCAACGAGACCATGATTCGGCTCTCACGTTTTAGTATCGGTTGAGCGGGGTTTCGATACCGCGATTTAATCAGTTCTTCCACCTGAATAATGGTCAGCCCGCGGACGGCAATCGGTTCCACCAAGGGCAACGATATTGTCCCGTCATCCCGGACTGCCACCGGAAACCCGATGCTCGGTGGCAGATCGCTGTTGGGGTCGGGCATCTGAACAGGTGGCATTTCATCCATGTCCCCCAAGATGCCTTCAATAAAAATTCCCAACACATCGTCGGAATCAAGATAGTACTTTTTAGAGGGTCGATTACGTAGCAACGCCACCTCCACCGGTGATGTTTCAACGCGCTGCGAATACGAACGTGGGAGTTGACTGGCGGGTACAGAGGGAATTGGGCGATTGAGGATCTGAGCTTCGGAAGATTGAACAAAGAACAGCCCAAGACAAACGATCGAAAGAAGATTAAGAGATTTCAGCATGGTTTTAGACCCATCTTGGTAGTGCAGGACGCAAGTAGTCCTGCCCGTTGCTGCATTGTGCTGCGACTAATAAGGTTTAATCAAGGGGCGATACTGGTGGCATCGTCCACTACGTCAAAACGAAACACACCCCAAAAAACTTCTTCGACAGAGTATACTATTGCTGCGATGAAAAACGAAAAAGAAAAACCGAATTCGGCGCTGCCGGTTGTTGAATGTACGGGCTGTGGCGTGTGTTGTTTTCACATGGGCTATCCTGCATTCATCACGCCAAAGAAACCGCTGACCGAAGCTGAAGTTGATCAACTGGAAGTCGAATCAGGGAAACCGCTTACGCCGCGTCGCCGCAGCGAATTATTGGCCGGTCATCCCGGTGAATCTCACTGGCATCAATTGCCCGAAGATCTCAAGCAAGATTGGCTGGCGCACGTCGACCAATATCAACGTCCCGACTATGGCGACACGTTGGACACCTTTGACGGGCCCTGCACGTGGCTGGATATGGAGACTCGCATGTGTAAAAACCATTTGTACCGCCCGAACGTTTGCCGCGATTTTGAAACGGGCAATCCCGAGTGCTTGCAGTGGCGAGACGTCTATCAGGAGAGGATCACAAAGGCCCCAAATCCTTAGCCCATTGTTTCTCTAACGGCTGCTGCACCTGAGTGCCTTGCGGCAAATATTGGTTATGATGGTCGGCGGTGAAATCTACTCAGTACGACTGCTGGCGGAAATACACGTATCACAATTTCTATGGGCTACTTTTATGCGTTCAGGCAACATTTCAACATTAGTCATTTTCAGCTGTGCATTATTTTTCATTATCAGCCCGCTGGTAGGTTGCGATAGCGACCAATCACCATCTGCCGCGCAACGCGGAGCCCCTTCTGTTTCAGATGAGACAATCAGTGAAAACGTTGACGCGGATAATGCAGACGCGAATAACGGTGACATCATGGACGGCGAAGAAAAGTTGCTTACGATCGGATCCAAAGCTCCTTCACTCGATATTGAGCATTGGCTTAGCGATGGTCACGGCAGGTTCCCGAAGGTTAAGGAATTCGAGGCTGGTAATGTTTACGTGGTCGAATTCTGGGCAACATGGTGTGGTCCCTGCATTCGCAGCATGCCCCACTTGGCCCAGACGCAGGAAACCTATGCTGATCAGAACGTACAGATCATCAGCATCAGCGACGAGGAGCCTTCGGTAATTGAAGATTTTCTTAAACGTGACTATCGAGGCGGCGAACAGGATGGGCCAGCCACCTATCGGGAATTGACCAGCGTTTATTGCCTGGCTACAGACCCGGACAGTTCCGTTAACATCGACTATATGAAGGCGGCAGGTCAAAACGGAATCCCTTGTGCGTTCATAGTCGGAAAGTCTGGGTTGGTCGAATGGATTGGTCATCCCATGGGTATGGATGAAACGCTTACGTCAGTCGTTGATGACAAATGGGACCGCGCGATGTTTGCGGATGCATTTAAGGAGAAACAAAATGTTGACCGGTTAATGCAGAAGGTGATGAGGCTCGCAAAGCAAGGGAAGGTAGACGAGGCGAAGGAAGTGCTGTCGGCGGGAAAAAAGGGTGCAAGTAAAGCCGTTGCACCTATGTTGGAACAGATTGAGTCCATGCTGGTGATGATGCCCCTTCAGAATTTGATGCGAGCCAAAAAATTTGAAGAGGCGATTGATAAAATCCAAGAGCTCCGTCAAACCGTTGATGGCGAGAGCAAAGAATGGCTCGACACAACACTGATAAAATTGTTGGTCCAACAGAATCAAGATGAAAAAGCCATTGCTACGCTCAACAGTGCGGCGAAGAATCTGTCTCCAGAGCTCGTAAATGCAATTACCTGGGCAATCTATGAGCGTGCCGTCAAGTCGGACGAAGTTCCCGAGGGACTCCGGGATGCCGCGATCGCTGCAACAGAACAGGCTGTTGAGGCAAAACCCGATGAAGGAGCCATTCTGGATACTTTGGCGCACCTTATCCATCTGACGGGGGATCTTGATCGCGCCATCGAAATCCAAACCGAAGCGCTTGCAAAATCAGGCAGCGGCAATGTGCAGATTGCTGCGTTTCTCAAACAGTTGCAACAAGAGAAGGAAAGTCTGAAAGATAGAGACGAGGCGAAGAAGGAAAACGCTGAGAACTAGAATTCGGACCAGCTAATTCTCACGCAAATTTCTTAAAAAGTTTATCTTCGCTTCTGAATAACTCTGCTGTGTTAACTGTGATTTTTAACAGTAACTGAACACTTTTGGAGCTCATTGATCAGAGCGATTTGGACGTTTGGTTCCAACCACATTTCGCTGACTATCACAGCAGCCGTGCCCGAGCTAACCGCCGGCGGTCTTCTTTGCTTAGGGGTTGGACTGTTTGCATGTCGTAGAAGGCGTACGAAGTAAAGTGCAATCCAGATCGGACAACCGGACGGCTTGCGCCGATACCGCTAATCAAAGGAGATAGGGGTTGGGCGCAAGCCCTCCGGTTTCGCAGCGAATCGAACCGACTCCCCCCTGCCAATCAACTCCACCCAAAACAAGCAAAGTTCTGTCGCCGGATCTGTACGAAGTCAAACTCCGAAAATCAGTTCGTCGCCGTCTGGGGCTGTGACTGGCCGACGAGCGCGAAGACCTGATCGTCCGCGACCGCAAACACATGATCCGAAGGCTTGGGTTTCACTCGGTGGGTGCCCGTGAATTCGCCGAACGCCGGAAGCACTCCCACCGTTTCGTTGAAATAAAAGCATGGAATCTTTGTAATTGAATCTCCCCCGCCGCGGATGTCGACAGACGGATGAAGATGGCCGGCTAGTTTATAAGTTCCCTGAGGCACAACCGTCTCCGGGTAGTGACACAACGCAATCCCGTCAACCAGCAAGGGCTCTTCAACGACCGTCAAACTCAACTGATGAAATAACGTTCGCTGGCCAAGATCGTGATTGCCGAGAATCAGGGTCATGTCGATGTGGCGGTACGCTTTCCGCCACGCCGTCAGTTCGGAAACAAAATCAATTTCGTATCCGGAATGAGAATGACAAAAATCGCCTAAGAAATAGATCGACCGCGCTTTTGTTTTATCAATCGTATCGCTGATCTTCTTCAGCATCACATCGGTGGTACCCGCCGGCACCGGGATGCCCTCATTTCGAAACGTAGCCGCTTTGCCAAAATGCGTATCGGTCAACAACAGTGCTTGCTGCTTCGGCCAATACATTGTTTTATTTGGCAGTAGATGAAATGAATGGTCGGCAATTTGAAAAGGTAGATGAGAGATGATTCCGCTCCTTAGTTGAACCACGAACAAGAGTTTTACTTCTGCTCGTTTGGAATTATTGCAAGAAATTAATCCTGATCTCGGTCGGCCGCAGCTTCCAGAGATTCTTGCATACGCTTAATTCTGTCAGACAACTTTTCGCTGGTCAAACGGTCACGGAGTTGGTCAACAATCAAAGGAAACGCTAAGGGCGTGGGGCGCAACAGTTTACGAAAGATCATTTCTGATTGATTTAGTCTTTCCAGCGTCTGAGTCAGCCGAACCTGTTCGAGTTTTTGCTCGAGAACTTCGCGCTGAGCCTGTTTTAGCAATAAGTTCGCAGGATCATAACTTTGAAACACGTCGTAGAACATGTTGCTTGACGCCTGCGTATGTCGAGCGCTACGCTGCTGTTGGCCGGGGTAGCCCTGTTTAATCAGGCCGGCGATTCTTGCGATTTCTCGGAACTGCCGTTTCGTCATCTCAGAAGCGTTAAGGCTAGCATTAATATCGTCAGCGATGCCTTCTGGAGAAAGTAAGCCCCGATCAATCGCCGCCTCCAGCGGAGCCTCCGTCGGGGATCCGAGCACGATGCCATAGTCATTCATTGCCATCGTGAATGATATCGGTTGCATCTGCGACATGCGGTACGCCATCAGCGCTGCCAACCCCTCATGCACCAACCGGCCGGCGAAGGGATATATAAACAGGTGGTAGCCATCTCGATTCTTGAGCGATTCGACAAGGAACTCATTCGTGTTGGGTAGCACTGACCAATTCATCTGAAGTTCCAGGATCGGACGGACGGCCTTCATCTCTGACGAAACAAATTTACCTTCTCGCGCCTGTTGGAGCTTTGCACGAAAGGCTTCGGCCAATTCATTCGACAGCGGCATCCGCCCCCCCGCCCAACGGGGCACCGTGGAAGACTTTCCCTTTGCCAGTTTCACAAAAGCCGCATTCTCGTGAATCTTTACAAGTTCCAACAGTTTCCCGCCAAGCCGAAATTTATCGCCCGGAGAAATACGAGAGATAAACGATTCCTCGACACTACCCAGGGTACCACCCTTTTGATATTTAACTTTCACTGAAGATTCGCTGACAATCGTCCCCATCGACATCCTATGTTCCCGTATCACTTTTTTGTCAGTAGATACGAAACGATCTCCCACCAATTCAATCCGACGGAAATCAGGATAGGCGCGGAGCGTCTCGCCGCCGCGAATAGCAAAATCCAGCACCCATTGCCACTGTTGGTCGGTCAAGTCACCAAACGCAAACGTGGTGCGAACCTCGGCCAACAATTTCTCGGCTAAAAATCCGCCACCCACCGCGACCGTCACGACATGTTGTGCTAAAACGTCCAACGAATTCTTCAGCGGGACGCGACTTTCGATCTGGTTCTCTGCGATCGCGTCACGAAGCGCTGCCAGTTCAACCAACTCAAGCGCATGCGTCGGTACGAAAGTCACCTTACTGGGCTTTTTCGGTTGATGACCAGATCGACCTGCGCGTTGAACCAGCCGCGCGTTACCTTTGGGGCTTCCGATTTGGACAACGTGGTCGACGACAGAAAAATCCACGCCTAGGTCGAGACTGGAGGTGCAAATACAACACTTCAGTTTACCGGCGCGGAGCTGATCTTCGATCCACTGTCTAACTTTACGATCAACCGAACCATGGTGGACGGCGATCTGCCCGGCTAATTCGGGCATCATGTATAAAAGCGTATGGTACCAAATTTCGGTTTGCGACCGCGTGTTGGTGAAGACTAGGGTACTCTCATGTTCCTTAATGACCTCGGCAACCTGTTCTCCTAAACGCGTTCCGATGTGCCCCGCCCATGGAAACCGATCCATCTGTTTTGGAATCAGCGATTTAATTTCGATCTTCTTTTGCATGCTGCTTCGGATCATCACACTACGGTTGAGATCAGCGCTGCCGACAAGTGTTTCGAGGGCTTGATCTAAATTTCCGATCGTCGCCGACAGCCCCCAGAGTTTTACGTTCGGCTTGATCGCCCGGACGCGCGCGAGTGCCAATTCCGCCTGAACCCCACGCTTAGAACCCAACAACTCATGCCACTCGTCAACAATGATGCACTGGAGCTGTGAAAAACGCTCCAACGTGTCATCGCGGGTCAGCAACAACGAAAAACTCTCGGGCGTCGTGATTAAAACGTCCGGCAACGCCTTGCGTTGTTGATTTCTAAGCGCTGCCGAGGTATCGCCCGTGCGTTTCTCAACCAACCACGGAATTCCTAAACTATCCGTCGCGGCCTTGAGGCTATTTTCGGTGTCTGTTGCCAGCGCTCTCAATGGTGTAATCCAGAGGACGCGAAGCTGGCTACCTTTGGGGCGTTTAATCCGAGGCGCAGACTTTCGTTTAGAACGATTGAGTCGACGAAGTGATTTCTCCAACGTCGAATTCGTGCGCGACAAAGATGACACTGGATCAATAGGTTCCTCGTTCGGAGAAAGCGTGACAGGTTGATTGATCTCAAAGTCTTCCGCCTTCAACGCATCGACGCTGCGCAAAAGTTCCGCGTCGGCAGCAATGGCTTCGATAACTGGGCCAAGGAATACCGATAGTGTTTTGCCAGTTCCGGTGGGTGCGTGAACCAAACCGTGTTGACCAGAAAGGTATGCTTTCCACGTATCACGTTGAAATCTAAACGGGCTGCGGCCAGTGTATTTCATCCATCGCGCGACCGCAGTCAGTGACCGTTTCGTTTTATTAGTTAAAGACAACTTTGTTCTATCCACTTTGGCAAACTGACCACCGCTGCGCCGTTGATGCTTTCGCGACCACCAGCGTTTACCGCAGTAACTTTAAACATCGTCTGGCCAATCTGGCTCAAATCGGATGCCTTGTAAACATAATTGGTCTCAGTAATATCGGCAGCTATCAATTCGTAGTCAGGCGCATTTCCGATTGCGCGATACAGTTTGTATGAAGCCGCATCGTTGCTGCTGGCCCAAGAGAGCTGAATTTGATCGGCTGTTGATTCACCCTTGATCTGTAATTTCTTGGGCGGTTCTACTGAAAAATAGACGGGGATGTCGCTGACCACATAGGTCTGACCTTCGACCGTTTTGATGCGGACTTGGTCGGTGCCTGTCACTTTGAAATCAACCGTCTGCCCTGCTACCGTTTTAATCGTGGCTTTAGCGACATTGGGATATCGCAAATCCAAATCGCCACCCGATTTGGACACGACCTCTAATCGGCTGGCTTGGCCGTCGGAACACGTCGCAGAGACCTCGAAGTTGCCTCGTGCCAACAGGCCTTTGAAATTACCTTCCGGCCAAACAGCGGGCATTGCAGTTAAGGGCGCCACGACATTGTCCTGACTTTGCACTAACATCTCAGCGACACCGGCGGTCGCGCCATAGTTAGCGTCGCCTTGGAATAGCGGTCCGCCTCGGTGATCGTTGAAAAGGTTATGCAAGTAGTTCTCACCTAACAAGTCATGGTAGAACGAATAAGCCTCGTCGCCATCATGACCTCTGGCCCACATCGAGATCCGTTCGGCTCGTGCCCATCCGATGTTGCTTTTGTTAGTTCGCATCGTCAGGCTGACCTTGGCCGCGTCAAGCCGAGCTGGCGTTGAGTCGTTGATCAACTGGCCGGGGTACAACCCAAGCAACATCGAAGTGTGCCGGTGTGTGGGGTCACCGATCTCGCCATAAATTTTCTCCTGACGAAATTCCTTGATATGGCCTGACTTACCGATCTGGATTAGATCCGACAATGGCAACTGCTTTTTATAGACCGGCAATCGACTATCAGTGCGGCCAAGAATCTCCGCTGCGGTTAACGTGTTGTGGTGGTTCTCATAAAACATTTGCTGGTCGAAAGTTGTCCCCACCGTGTTACGTTTTTTTTGCTCTGGTGACGATGAAGGATCGGACAGCAACACGCCATTCACGTCTTTGAAAAACCGGGATACAAAATTGGCTTGGTCGTACAACACAGGATACACCTTGTCCGCCAACAACTTTAAATCGCGCGTGTAGTCGTAGTAGTCCCAAAACATTAAACCAACCCAAGATCCTGTACTGAATCCCGCCACCGGTGACTTTCCTGTGACTTTGTAAGGGTTGGTCCAAAACGGACCTGACCAGCCATTGTCTCCGCCGGGGACAAGCTGCTTCGGGTGATATTGTTTAATGTACTGCGTCGCGTACAGTTCTTGCTTCGGTTTCAACGTATCAAAGAAATCAACATAGCTATCGAACAGCTCCGGCATATTGGTACTAAAAACAGGAGCGTACGCCATCTGCACATCGGTGTCATGGAGAAACTGCCCCGCCCACGGTGGATCGCGATAAACGTTCCAAATTCCCTGAAGATGAGGCGGCAGTGTGCCTTTGCGAGATGAACAGATCAGCATGTAACGTCCGAACTGGAACGCGAGCTCTTCCAAATAACGACTGGATTCGCCATCAGGATAAGCGTCGACCAACTCGTCGGTGCAAACGGTCGGTTGAGCGGCACCAAGGTCGAGGCTCACATGATCATACAGCTCTTTGTAGTCGGCCTGGTGGTTGGCCAATAGTTGATCGAAAGTCTTCGCTGCCGCCTCGTTTATGTAATTTGAGACTTTGTTGTGTGGGTGAGGAAAACCTATCAGCTTATCAGTGCTGTTCGTTGTGAGAAACACTTTAGAATCGAACGGGTAGTTAGTCCCAACCGCGACAAGGATCGCGGCACTATCGGCGTCGGATACAGTGAGGGTCCCCCCCGATTTTTCGATTGCCGCCGTGATCGTCCCACCGGAGGGGATAACCTTGAACTGGCCCTCGTACTTTATGCCGAAGAAGCTCATCTGGCCGGACAGCGTAATGGTGTCTTGCTGGGCCACCACCGATCCAGACTTAAGATGTCCGGACTTGCCTTTGCCCAAAAACGGAATGGTCGGCCGCAAAGTGAAGGCCAGCGATCCCGGCTTGGACGCAGTGATACGAATTGCCATCACCTTATCCGGGTAGCTGGCGATGAACTCTCTTTTGTACTCGACGTCGGCCTGTTGATACTTCACAAGCGCTACCCCCTCGTTCAGGTTAATCTCGCGATGGTAGTCGCTGGGATCGTTATGACCAAAGTCAATATAGACTTCAGCAAAGTTATTTAGGCCACCTCGCTTAAGTCCTCTACCTTCGGTCGAATCGTACAGACTGTTTCCGGTGATCTGAATACGCTCGCTGGTCGCGTCGCCGAACACATTGACACCCATATAGCCGTTGCCCATCGGGATCGAACGGTCCACCCAACCGGCGTTGCTGTCCGGGGCATGTTCGTCGTACCAAAGCCGCATCATTTTGGCCGAAACGTTCGCGGCCAAACCCGATTCAGGCTCTGCTGCGGAGGTAATCGGCAAGAAATCCAGGCTGCCCCAAGCCAACGCGAAAACAAAAAGGCTGAAAACTACTAAGCTACGCTCCAAAATCATTTCTCCAGAAACCGTGATCTGATTCGATCGTTGTTAGTATTGAATTTAGGCGGAATTGATCGCAAAGCCCCTCTGTAATGACTTCGCCAAAGGGCAGTGCTATTTTATCCAGTCAGCGGCAAGGCGCTAGTCGGTTTCGCACCGCAACCAACCGACAGCTAACGCCTTGTCGCTCATATCATTCTAACAGTTTTGCTTCGAAACGAGTTGCCACGCGCCAAAAGGCAAATTTTTAACTTACAACAAATCGCCTCTTCTTTGCACTGTCGTGAATCCGAACTCGATTCGCTTATCGTATAGCGGTTCAATTTTTGGCGCTAATTTCTTAGGATCGAGAATGTATCCTCATACCGGAGAAGGCCAATCCGCTCGCTGCTCTGGTGGGCGGTGCGTATGACGTCCACATCTAAGCCGACTTATCCAAGGCGGAACGGCTGATCCTGCCAGTTCGTGGATAGGATTACGCCCGAGAAATATCAAACTGTTAAGCAATGTCCAAGCCACCATAGCCTGCCCAAAATAAAACGACGGCCTTGGAGACAAGGCCGTCGCAATGGAAATGGAAATCAGGGATCGAACTATTTAGACCGAGTAGCGGAAGAACCCGTTGATGTTAAGAGTGTCACCTCGTCCGTAGCCATCAACGATGCCATCTCCCGGGGTCCAGGTACCAGTGGAAAACACTTCTGGCGAGTCGGTTTTTACGAATTCGTTGCCGGCTTGGATGGACTCAACAACCAGGTTTCGATCAACACCATTTGCATAGGAATCATTGAGAAACTCGATATGCACAACATCGGGATCAACGCCATTAGCCAAGTTAACCTTATAGCTGTAAGTGGTTTTACTTGCTTCGAAATCAGCCACTACGTTTCCATCAACCCAAACGCGGAATTGTGCGCCCGGTTCCGTTGCGTAAGCGTTTACAGTCAGGGTTGTTCCTTCATTTTTTGCAGCCACGAAGTCGGAAACGACTTCAGATGCAACGGATTGACCTACGTCCTGACCTACCAGATCGTCAAAATCGAAGTGGATGCCAAGGTAAACCCGGCTACGACCGTTTTCTGCCTGAGCTTCACTGAATGAACTGAATGTTCTGGTAGCGTCATCCAAGTTCAAACCGTATTTTGCTTCCAAAGCAGGGTTCTCTTGAAGAATCTCCAGTTCTCTTGATGTCAGTTCAAACGAAATATCGTCCGTGCCATAAAATTGTTGCAGCGTGCCGAACAACGCTCCACCGAACGTCGCGTGGCCTGAGACATAAGTTGGGAATTGCGGAGTAAAGCCCAGTATCTCGTTTCCACCGTCAGGAGCTCCAATTGATGTCCAGGTGGCATCTCCAGCGGTGAAGGCGTTTCCATCCGAATCACCTTGTCGGATGGCAGTAATCGGACGCCAAAATTCTTCGCTGAACTTCGAGTGCCAGGCAACGACACCTGCATCAGCCAGTGACACAGAGGCTTGGGCGAAGAGTTCCACGTTATCAGCGAACGTATTATTCTCCTGAATGGCGATGGATTCGAGGACATCGTTAAATAAGTTCATAGGTGTGCCAAGGCCGGTACGGTCATAAGCCCAAAAGATGCCTTGCTCCAATTGGTCTGCCGTGCGAACAGTACTGTCGACAGAACCTAATGCTTTTACTTCGTTGTAAGATTGAGCATACTGAAAGCTGCTGAGCGGTGGAGTTGTCTGAGGGGCCAACGCTTCAGCTGATGAAACGGCAAATGTATCCACATGCCCCCAGCCTGGTCCCCAGACAGGAACATTCGGATTCAGTGGGTCTGATTGGAAGACACCAGGGCCTGAACCGAAGTCATATTCGACGATGGCAGCGGAGCCATCGTTGGCTCGTTTGGCTAAAATCTGATCACCAATGGCCCGGCCGAGTTCTGTACTGGCGAAGTCACTGGCCCACGCTGTAATATAGGCGAAATGCTGATCAATTATCGCGATTTGATCGCTGTAGAGTGAGCTAAGGACAGTGTGGACTGCCTGGGAAGCTGCCAATTCCACATCGGATACATTAGTGAACGGAAGGGAGTTATATGTATAAAATGATTCCCCCGAACCACTGCCAATGGCCACGGCATCGTGAATGGCGAGGTTCATCATCGCCATCGACCGTGAAGCATAGCCGGGGTTTTGCAGATCTTGATTCAAAACAAGAATTTCATTTAATGCGTTGTTCCATTTGAGTACGATGTCCGATTGGTCATTGACGTCGTCGCCGGCATACTTAAAGTCAAAGTAGCCGTCAGTATGCAAGGTGTTGCCACGCGCATAGCCTGCTACGATTCCATCACCTTCGGTCCAAGTTCCCGTTGAGTAAACTGAACTATCGTTGGTAAAGATGGTGTACGAATCAGTAGAATGCCAGTCGAAAAAACGTAAACTTTCGACAGTCAAGTTGGTGTCATAAGACTGTTCTGGAAGATAGACGTCGTTGCTAAATTGAATTTTCACCTTCGCCAAGTCGATGTTTTCATTTGAAAAGTGACTGAAGACTTGATTGGTCGTGGAGACCTCAAACTCAGCAACCAATTGGCCATCGATGATTAGCTCCAGGATTTCATCGCCAGTGGATCCACGCGCGATGATGTCAAGCTGGTTGAATTGCTGGGCACTTTGAGCAGAAAAATCGACTTGTGCATTCAAATTCAAAAATTCTGTTCTCAGTTGGCCAGATTGAACACCACCATTCAACCAGGCAGCACTGACGTTTGTGGACCAGTGTTCTGTGTGATGGATGCCATCGTCCAGTACGATTTTGTCGACCAACAGATTGCGGTCCAACCCAGTCGAAGGATCCCAGGCATCGTTGGTGAATCGAATACTAATGTCATCTGCAGAGATTTGTTCATCTGTGGACCAAGAGAATTTTTCAAATTCACGATTACTCACGTCGCCACCAACAACAAATGTTTCGACGACTTGATCGTGTACGATCAGTTGTAGGACTTCTTCGCCAGTAGAACCAGCTGCGAAGATGTCGACGGCAGACAGCATCTGGCGATCTTCCAGTGTTTCAAGCTCGAGTTTGTGGTTCTCGTTAACTTGAGAAATTTGAGATGTGGAGAGTTTTTTGAAAAGTGAAATAGTCTTTTTGATGTTCATCGTTGCCAAACTATGTGGGATTGAAATGAAGTTGCCAAGGACTGCCAAAAAGAATAGGCACCCGGAGCCGTTCTTTCGCGTTTGAAAAACAGCTTAATTACAAAATAAAATTGTCCAATCTTTGGAAACACAATTTACGCACGAATTTTCTTTTTAGGAGTCAACCTTTACGATTGAGGCGAAAGTCGGTTTCGAGGGAGAGGAATCAGGTTTGGCGACTCTGCCGATCTTTGCCCCCTTAATCGGCAAAACCGGCCGCAGAAAGCCCAGTATCGTTGGCAATTCAATCGAAAGCCCCTTATGGCCTTAGCCACTGAAGGCAATTTAGACATTCTTACCTGAACCCTCAAAAAAATAGGGATCCCCCTTGTTCCACACGGTTTAGAATAGAGAGCATCGGTGCGTAAAAGTTTGGGTTGGGATCATGAGTGCCGTTTGCGCGTTCGCTCAGCACTTGCTTTAAACAAAATGCGTACCATGCCTTGTTTCTGTAATGGGATTTGCCAAAATTCTTTCGCCATGAAACCAAGGAATTCCGGCGAATGCCATTACGACTACTTTTGGACCAAAGATCTAACACCGGAGGCTTTCGCCTAAAGGAGGAAGTGCCATTAGGCTAGCGGCAAAATGGCTAATCCAAATTAGGCACTGATGGATTTCTAGTTTAGCATTTCTCTCTTCACCTCGGATTCACACGATAGCCATATAATGGATCTCGATCAGTCCAATCCGGATTTTGATCTGACGCAGTCACTGTATCGTTGCAGCTGCGGCAATGATGTCCTTATCCATCAAAAGACCGGTGGCGTTTGCGATGTCTGCGTTAACAGGGTCTCTTCGGATGCGAAGGACTTTGACCACTCAGCCACCGTTTCTCTGCAGGACTATACCGCCGCGTCTAAGAATCTTGAGGCCGCTGCTACAGACGACACGTTTGAAGTCGTAGGTGTGGACCCTCTGATCGGACAGTATTTTGGCCACTTCAAGATTATCAATCGAATTGGTCGCGGTGGCATGGGGCACGTCTATCGCGCCGTTGACATTTCGCTAAGGCGTTTTGTCGCTGTAAAAGTGCTCAAGAGTGGAACGGGCTGGACCAGTCAATCAAGCGCCGATCACGAGGTTGAGCTCCTGCTGCAAGAGGCTGTTTCTCAAGCGCGTGTCAATCATCCTAACGTGGTGACCATTTATTATGTCGGCAAGCAGGAAGAGGAACCATTTTTGGCGATGGAGTTGGTTCGTGGTCAACCACTGAGTGAACGGATCAAATCGGATTCAATTGAGTTTCCCAAGATTGTTGGATTCGGTCTCCAAATCGCGAAGGCACTTAAGTTTGCACAGAAGCTGGACATCATTCACGGGGATATCAAGCCCTCAAACTTATTGGTGCAAGACGACAACACGATTAAGCTTTCCGATTTTGGAATGGCGCGGCGAGAATCCAAGGTCGCCGATTCGACTCACGGGGGAACCCCCAACTATCTTGCGCCAGAGTTAATCGGTGGTGGTGAAACCTCAATTCAGTCTGACATCTACGCGCTGGGCGTAACGATGTATGAGATGACCTTCGGTATCGTTCCAATCAAGCTGACCGGTCGAAAGCCCGCCGATTGGACAGAGGACCACTACAATAATGTCGTCGCATACCCGACACCGTGGCCGGAGCATTTACCTGAAAACTGGAAAAGCATGTTAGCGCGGATGCTGCACAAAGACCCAACACAACGTTATCAATCGTACAACGAACTAATTGCCGACTTCAAATCCGTCGAAGCGTTGTCAACGATTCAAGCCAAACGCGTGCCACGATTGTTAGCAGGATTGTTTGACTGTCTTTCAGTTTTGTTGATCGCAGCGGCGATCAATTATTTGTTGTTCAGCGTACTCCAGCTGCGCGACTACACAGAAAATCTCGCAATTGTATTTCTTGTTTCGCTAACTAATCTGCTGCCGATCCTCTTGTACTCGGCGACCGTATTCTTCTTCCGGCAATCGGTTGGAAGAAATTTGCTTTACCTGCGCGTCGTCAATCGTTACGGCGTAAGACCGCCGCGCCCGACGATGCTAACGCGCAGTTTTGTTCGCATGGGCTTCGTCTGGTTACTGATCGCTAGTATGGCTTTTGATGCCCTGAACGTTGGATGGGCAGAAACAATGCGCGCTGGATTGGCGGGGATCGCAATTTTGTTTTTAGTTATTCAGATTGCAGTTTTGATGCTCAACCGAAACAATCGCACCGTTCAGGATATGGTTTACAAAACCGATGTGGTTCTCGACACGTAGATTGTTCGCCGGTGAATTGTTTCGCTGCATTCGAGGGATCTTCTAGCCCAGATGCCCCATGCGAGGCCGTAAAATTCAATTCTGCTCTATATTTTAATCAGCCTCTACCATAAATAACGATGACGCTCGATCCCTTCAAATCACCAAGCGAAACATCTGTTGCGAGAAGTAAAGGGCGGAAAAGGAATGGTTGCGCAGCTGTTATATTATTTACCCTTTCCGCGCCGTTGCTGATCATTAGCACCATCTGGATCACAGGAGGATCTAGACCACGCCATGCTGACATTGTAGTGCTTTTGAGTTTGGTTACGCTTGCTCTGGCCGTAGTAATGATAGGTTTGGGCGCATGGTTCTACTTAGAGAGTAAGCACGATTAGCTGAGCTTCTTTGCCGCCAACATGGTTTTCGGTACTTATGATTCGATCACCCTAGCAAAGATTGCGTCCTGCCTCTACTGATCTGCAACCATCGAGAACCTAGGCGACTTTATAGTTCGTTTTCAACCTTCAGCAGTCAAAAGTAAAACGGCGATTGAATGCGAATCACCAGAACAAGCATCTTATTCGCGATTGTTCGCGTCCATTGGAGGTTAACGCAGTAGCCCACTTTCATTTGTGTAACATGATCTTAAAGAAACCACTTAAGAACTATTACTCGACAGCGTTTCATCGATTCCTGAGCGAAGCTCTTCTTCGGTGAGTTTATCAGTTTGGTCGGCATTCCACTGCAGATACAATTTTCTGCCCCCATTGCAGAATTCATCTTTCGGCAACCTACCTTTATCGTCTTCGTCCAGCAACATGAACAACGTCTCACTCGCTGAACTGCCATCGGGCTCACCGCGACGCCCGAATCTGCGGCCGCTATCGGATTCAAAACTCACTCCCTTGGAAACTCCGGATAACTGGTCAAGTATGGATTGAGTTCGCGTTCAACCAAACGGTTTGACGGGCTTCGATGGCCTGCCTCCAAAACGCCGACCAATTTCAGTCGGCTCAATGGTCTCGCCAGCGACGACTTTATCAAACCTATCCAGCAGCTCGGCGGATTCTTCTTTTACGACGGGACGGATTGCCGCCGCGATTTCGTCGATCTGGTCTGCGAAACGTTGAGGTTCGAAAATTGGCTTACTGAATTCATCAAGCCGAGCCAAATATTGTTCCTTGAACGCCTCGACCTTGAAAACGTGTCCTAGAAAACGCACGTTGCCTCGCCAAGGTCGCTGTATGCTCAGTTGCTCTCTTTGTTCTTCTGTTCCCCGGAACGGTCCAAACGAACGGCCCTGGCCCCAAGGGATGAATGAAAATTTATTCGTTTCGGGATGCAGGTGAATATAAAAAGTCTGCCCCGAACCAAGAATTCCATCAAAGTCAGAAAGGTAGACCATGGTGGCCATATAGCGCGCCAGGTTGTCGAGGTCGATAAAGTCGCCGATCCTTTCTGCGAACGCTGGATCTTCGGCGTAAGTCACGAACCTGCAAAGATCAATCATGCGGCGAAGCTGTTGCTCGTTTGGATTCCCTCTGGGGTCGTATGTCTGGTTGTAGCGTTTCCAACTCTGTCCAAGATACGCAAATAAGTTGGGCGTCACTGGCTTGAAGATCGCTCCGCCTTCGACACTGAGAACACTTTTAGCGAAGTGCTTGTCAATATTTTCGACGATTGAGTAAAGACCAAAAAACTCTCGGTCATACTTGTCAGCAACGGTGATATAAACGCGTGCAAAGCTCGTGCGTGGAGACGTCACTCCTGCGGCCCGGTAAAGACGGTGAGCCAGCACTTCGTTCATAAAACTCGCATCGGTGATACCGCTGGCGAGGTTGAGCGTAGAAACATTGGCCAACTTCTGTCCCTGAACGTATTTTTTAAGAGTTTGCGAATCCATCACGGTTGAGATACAGACTGTCGAGGTGCGGCAGCGTCCTGCGGAGGACGGACACGAGGAGTAAACGGGGCTCGTCGGATCTGAGTAGAGTAGGGCGGGTTGTTTCATTGAGCTACACTCCAACCAGTGGAGATGCTGCAGAAACGAACAATTGGTAGCGTCAATGGTCGAGGCTCCCCCTGTGCCCTGGTTCTCCAAATAAGTTACGGATTTACTTACTCCAATGAAAAAGACCAGTGACAAATAGCAAATGATAAATTTTACCAGCTTTATAGCCGCGATGAATTTGTCACTTGCTATTTGTCACTTGCTATTTGTCAATTCGCATTTGTCATTGAAGTTGGACTGCTGCAGCGTTTCTCCTGAACTGGTATGATGACAGTTAGTCTAAGACACAGTTTCATTTCGCTTTCTCACATCTTACACACGTTCCGTCGATCCTATGAGTTTGGACAACCGCCCCGACCAACGATCCACAAAGCAGACCGTCATCGTCTCCGTCAACCCAAACTCGGGCGCGTCTTCTCGTCGCGACTTGATCGACGAAGTTCAGCAGAAACTGAGCGTCGCCGGTTTCGAACCGCTGATTCTCTCCGACATAACGGAAGTCGGCACCCAGTCCAAACGGCTAAACGGGGCGGGACAATTAAGAGCCGTCGTCGCCGCCGGTGGAGACGGAACCGTTTCGCTACTTGCAAACACGTTAGAGCAAGGTATCCCATTGGCCATCTTTCCATTGGGCACCGAAAATTTGCTGGCCAAACATTTAGGGCTCGACGCAGATCCCGATCGTCTGGTCAAATTGCTTCAGCACGGTCGTGAAAAGAAGATGGACGCTGGACGCGCCAACGGGAAACTGTTTTTGGTCATGGCAAGTTGCGGTTTTGACGCCAACGTCGTTGAAATACTTCACAGTAAACGTAAAGGGCACATCAACCATCTTTCCTACTTCCGCCCAATTCTCAGTAGCATCCGGCGATATCGATATCCTACGTTAACCGTCACAATCCAAGACACCGAAGAAACGCTCAACGGCAGGTGGCTGTTCGTGTTCAATGTTTCACGATACGCGCGGAATTTACCGCTGGTCCCTGAAGCTGACCCGTGTGATGGACAATTGGACATGTGCAGCTTCCGCGGCGGAGGGACTTTGCGAGGCATCTTTTATCTGACGACCGTTCTTTTAAGAAAACATAGGCAATGGTGCACGACAGAGTTTCGAAAATTTCGTAAAATGACGGTCACTTGCGATGACCCTGAAACGGCGGTTCCCTTCCAATTGGACGGCGATCCCGGCGGACACTTGCCGCTGGAAATCGAAACGGTATCCGATTACTTGACGGTTCTCATCCCCTCGGAAACGACGAATGGAGTCACTTGAATAATCCTGTAAAAATTGGTGATACGATCACCTGCGGCACCGGAAATCCGTTGCTTGTGATCGCTGGCCCCTGCGTCATCGACGATGAAGGCTTGATGTTGGAGATTGCCGGGCGGCTGAAAGAGATCTGCCAGCGACTAAATTTGCCGCTTATTTTCAAAGCGTCCTTCGATAAAGCGAACCGAACCAGTTTAGATTCGTACCGTGGAGTAGGTCTGCAAAAAGGGCTGGAAATACTGTCCAAGCTCAAATCCGAAACGGGCTTGCCGTTGACCACGGACATTCATTTGCCCGAACAAGCCGTTCCGGTTGCGGAGGTTGTGGACCTTTTGCAGATCCCAGCCTTTTTGGCGCGGCAGACCGATTTACTTGTCGCCGCTGCCAAAACGGGAGCCGCCGTAAACGTAAAAAAGGGCCAATTTATGGCCCCCTGGGACATGAAACACGTCGTAACAAAACTATCATCAGCCGGCTGTCAGAACATCATGCTGACCGAGCGGGGGACGTTTTTTGGCTACGGTAGATTAGTCAACGACATGCGGGCGCTGTGTCAAATGGCTGATTTAGGTGTTCCCGTGGTTTTTGATGCGACGCACAGTGTTCAAATGCCCAGCGCTGCCGGGGGGAAAACGGGCGGGGAACGTGAGATGGTGCCGCCGCTGGCTCGCGCGGCGGTCGCAGCCGGCGTCGACGCAGTGTTCATAGAAACTCATCCCCAACCTGAAAATTCTCCCAGCGATGGCCCCAATATGGTTCCATTGGATCAAATCGAATCGCTGTTGACGACATTGAGTAAAATTGACGAAGTGGTTTCCACGTAGTCTGTCGGAATTACCGATGGGCCAAGGAATATAACAGATTGAAAAAGCAAGCTACAAAACAAAACAAATCGACGAACATGAAAAACATGACTTATCAAATGCGTAGTATCAGCAAAGCAAACGCTGTTGTTGCTTTTTTGGGACTTTGGATATTGGCCCTACTTGTGGTAGGGGTAGGGTGCACCGCCGAGATGGATCCGATGTTGAAGACATTGGACGCCAACGTCCTGTCCGCGAAAACAAACGACATCTCACGCACGATGGACTTCATTTTCGACGATCGCCAGTTTGATCAAAAGGACTTTGAAGAGAAGGTCGCCATCGGCCTCAACCGCTGGGCGAATTACAGCTCCGAAGAACTTGACGAAGCAAAAACCGACGACTCAGCGGTCGTCGATGCCATCCTTCAAGAGCACAAAGAAATTGATATCGTCCGGCGGAACGAACACAATTCATTCATTAACACGGATCCTTACTTTCTTCAGGAAGCGGCTTGGATTTCAGAGATCTCTTCGCGCGTTGCCGAAGGGCAATTGTTGAATCTGTTGGAATTCTTTCGTTTGGCCGCCAATAATTTCAAACCCGAAGAAGACGACAAGACGCCCGTTGACTCATTGGTAGGTAACCTTCACCCCAACCTCGATACGCAACAAACGACAGACCTTGCCAAGGCGCTTGTGTTGTTTGATTGGACGGTCCGCAACATCTATCTGCTGCCAGAGGTGAACCCCAACGACCAAGAGATCCAAGAACAACGTCTGTCTGATTCCGAAAACCCTATTGGGGCTGGCGTCCGATTCACAGGGAGTCAACGCTATCCCTGGCAGACGTTGATGATCGGCCGTGGTGACTATATTGATCGCGCGAAAGTCTTTATGCTATTGGCCCGGGAAGCGGGATTAACAGCGGCAATGCTAACGGCTGGCGAAGATGAAAGACCATGGGCTGTTGGTATTGTGATTGGAACAAAATACTACCTGTTTGATACGAAGCTTGGATTGCCAATTCCCAACGCGACGCTTGGTCAAATCGCAACACTGGGGCAGCTGAAAGAGAACCCAGAATTGCTAACCGCGCTCGATCTCACCTTGACCGAATCGCTGGCCGACGACACGAAGTACTGGGTCACTGAGGAAGACTTGGCGTCGCTGACGGCGCAGATCTACGTTATCCCGGAGTCGCTTTCTCAGCGCATGAACGGGTTGGAAAGCTCTTTGGTCGGTGAATATCGACTGTCATTGGGTGCTTTCCCTTCGAAGCAGATGGAGAAATTGCCGGCGATTGATGGCGTGGAAAATAAGCTGTGGGACGTAGGGTTTGACACACACCGTTTTCGCGAAGCAGTTCGCAAAGCAATCCCCAAGGCGGTCAGCGACGACCAATTATACGATCGTTTGCGTTGGTACTTCGTAGAAGAAGCGTATATCGATAACTTCCATCCCTATCGCACGTGCCGAGTCCGATTTTTCCAAGGCGATTTCGAAGCGCTGGAGGAAGACTTGTCTCGAAACGCGGTTGAGAGTTTCCAATTCTTAAACTACACCGAGGACCAGATCGACAATTTGGGCACGGACAAAATCATGATGGGGATTGCCGGTTTGTCGGACATCAAAGATCCCGCGGAATTCGATGCTCGGCTTAGTTCGACGCAAAGCCAGATGCGTCTGGTTCGTCGGGATGTAGGGTATTTTTTGTCACAATGCCTTTTCGACAACGGCAGCCCCGGAACGTCAGCGAATTGGCTCGAAACGATCGCCAAAAAGGATGATGTGCAACGTTGGAAGGCTGGCGTGATGTACTTGCTGGGCCGTTCCTACGAATCTCGAAAAGAATACGATAGGGCAATCGAGCAGTACGAGTTCGAAGATTCTGAGCAAAACCATGGCAATCTGATCCGCGTTCGGTTGCTCAAAACGGCAATCGAAAAGGCGTATCCTGGTGCGGAGACTATAGTCGAAGAAAAAAAGGATGAGGTGAAAGAACCGGTTGAGATAGAAGCGGCAGCGAACAAAGAAGAATTAGGCGAAGCGGAAGACGCCACCGATGCAGAGGACGCGAAAAACGGTGAAGAAGCTACGGAAGAATAGGCTACGGAAGAATAGGCTTCTGAAGAAGAGGTCGAAGAATCTGACGCTAAAGATGAAGGGTCGGAAAAGAAGATGATCGAGGAAGCCGAACAAGCGTAGGACAACTCAATTTAAACCTGCCAGCAGAAGGCCAGAGCAGAGGGGGGCGGGAGTCTTTTCTGTCTTACCTTCCAGTTAAACTTCCGAGCACGTTAAACTTCCGAGCACGTTAAACATGGAAACTGCTGTAACGCTAAAAGATGTCATGAATAGACTCCCGATCCCCCCTCACTACTTCCACGCGAACGTTGAATCGGTCAATCGCTCGTACGCTTCAATGTATTTGGAGCGTGTCTTTTCAATCACTTCTTCAGGCAGTTCCGGAGGCTTGCTGTTCTTATCCCAAGTCGTCGCGTGAAGGTGTTCTCGAACGAATTGTTTGTCAAAAGACGGTTGGTCTCGGCCTTCTTCGTATTGATCGGCCGGCCAGAATCGTGAACTGTCGGGCGTTAGAACTTCGTCAATCAAAATCAGTTCCCCCTCATGCAAACCCCACTCGAATTTCGTGTCCGCCAGAATGATCCCCTTGTTGGCGGCAAAGTCTCGGGCACCTTGGTAAACGCTAATGCTCTTTTCCTTTAACTCGTTGGCAACGTCGGTGCCCACGATTTCGATCATGCGATCGAACGAAATGTTCTCGTCATGGCCTGACTCCTCTTTGGTCGCAGGCGTGAAAAGCGCATCGGGAAACTTGGCGCAATTCTTCAGCCCGGGCTCAAGGCTGATGCCACACACAGCCCCCGTATTCTGATAGTCCTTCCAGCCTGAACCGACCAAGTAGCCACGCACGACACACTCGATTGGGACGACCTCGCATTTTTTAACCACCATAGATCGACCGGTAAGGCTTTCCGCATCAATTCCTTCCGGAATGCCTATCGAACTCACGTCAGTCGAAATCAGATGATTGGGAATGTCGAAGTGGTCAAACCAAAATTTGCTAATTTGCGTCAACACGCGACCCTTGTCAGGAATCAAAGTCGGAATCACCCAATCAAAGGCACTGATCCGATCGCTGGCCACCATCAAATACGCGTCACCAATATCGTAAACGTCTCTTACCTTCCCCTGTCTTACCAATGTCGCCACGTCGCTGCTCCTATCATGTGGTGGAGTTGGAGTTTTTCCGAGGGAAAATATAACAATTGGAAGCAAAAACGATAGGCCAACGCACCAAGAGCATTGCAAAGACTTTTTCTTGCCGACTGCCGCCAACGCGATGGTAGCGAATATACAGGTGTCTGGAATATACACCTGTCTGGATTGCGACGACCACGATTTCATTGCCAGCGAAACTGTGCGTCAAAGTTTATTGGCTCTTAAGCTGTTTTTCAGCGTGCCATTAACTTAGGAAAGGACGGCCTGGATTTGAAGATTCGTTAACCGATTCGATTTAGTAATTGGAAAACTCATTTGAGTACCAAGACTATCGTTGACCTTGTGATGCCTCAGAACTAGCCCGTTAAAATAGCGATGAACGAACTTATGTCCAAAAAGTCAACCACCCCATCCACGTTTGTGTCCGCCGCTTGAGAATATTCGCCCGAAGTCAACAATCCAATGAACGGGGAAATATCAAAAAAGTTAACTAAGCCGTCGTCGTTGGTATCGCCAAGAATAAAACTTGGCTCGACCGCTTGGTAAACGCGAATCCAATCAACGGAGAAAGTGTTTTGACCGTTGGCATCATCGAGTTCGCTTTGGCTGGGGATAGTTCCGAGATTCGTGAGCCACGACTGCTGCTCCATATTGATAATGATGTGCATAGGCTTGCTCAATCCAGTACCATTGGTGAAATCGAATTTGTCGATCGCATTGAACGATGTTGTATGTTCTGATAGCTGGCCAGAGGGATCAAGATAGGAATGTTCGAAACTTTTGATTGTCCGGACCAGTTGCCCGTCGATGTAGTATTCTAGGTGCCAAGGATCAACCCAATACACGCCCATGCGAACCCATTGGTTTCTCCAATCCGCGCGGCCATTTTCGTAGTACCATGTTCCAAAAACGCCTTCTTCATCGCGCGGTTGATAATCCTGAAATGGCTGACGAATGAATACGTGATGGCTCAGATGCAACCGTTGGTCGAGCCAATTGCTGTTTGGGCGACTGGACGGATACGTTTCCAACATGTCGATTTCTTCTGTTGAATCCGAACTTAACATCCAGATGTTATTGGCCAATGTACAATCCGCCAGACGCACCCGAGCTTCCATGAACAACGGATACTGATAAGTCTCCAAAGATGACAAGCATCCCATAAAGATCGATTCGGAATTAGGATCGTGACTCGCTCGTATGCCCAGTTGCGAACCGTTCGTCTGAACATGCCCTCGATCCCATTGCGTAAGTGACGGTCCGGACCAAGGATTGATAAACGAATCGTTCCAGCGACTGGTGAATTCCGCAGGTCGGTTACCGTTTGTCGATTGATAGTTAAAGCTGTCCGAAATAGGTTGCTCTTCCCATTGCATCCCGTTGGGCGCTGCCGTAGGAACGCCTATTCCATTCCAGTCTTGAGCCTGTCCGTACCCGGCAAGCAATGCAAACATTGTCACAGCAAATAAAAAAGTCAGAGACTTCGACATAGGAGAAATCCAGAGGGAAGGTGGGGAATTGTTAACAAACTGCATATTTAGGTTATCACAAACTGACGGCTCCTACAATTGAGAATTCCGAGGAACGCTCCTTTCCACCGAATTTAAGGCGAATTATCTACCTTTGTGTCGATTTTAGCACTGATCCTATAGAACTGCAGAGTCATTTGTCAGCACGTCGATTCCAGATTTAGCTAACCGTTGGACGTAGTAGACCGATAACCTGAGAGGGATATAGGAACTCAACAGAATTCAAAAGTTTCATGGAGAGGGAATTTTGGCGGATCTCATTACAGCAGCAAGCTATTACGCAATTTCCAAGAATTAAAAGGGTTTCTCACCCAAACCGATGCGAAAGTCGGTTCAGAAATGTCAACTTCGCAGTTCTCCTCCTGGCGAACACTCAACGACGCGGCTGTGCGATCACGGGCAACAAAAAACTGAGTATTGACAGTTCGGCTAAAATACAAACGCTATAAGCCCTGAGGCTGCTTAAAAAATGCTGTCCTATTCTAAATATATCTCTTAATAGACTGATTGAACGTACATGGGTGAGTTTAAGTTTCGACTGCCGCCCCACTGGACGTTCCAACGCAGGCAATCGGCCGCTATCCACACCGTCGGTTTAGATGGAATCCCATGGCCCTGTAAAATCTCGATCAACGATTCTGTATTATCGGTTACGCGCAATCGAAACGAATCTGGCAAAACGTTTGTGCCCTACTCATTTGAAAAGTACGGCGAACTGCTTATCGCGACCGGGACTCTGCCCGAACGAGAAGAACCTTATTCGATGGTGCTGGAGTTGGCACGCGGGACGTTGAACCGATTGCGAAATCAAATATCAATTTGGCAAGAAGGCGGGCTTGAAGTTGCTCCTTCGATTCATAGTGGTGTCACCAAGACCACGACGTTGCTCAGCAAAGCCATCACGGCCGCCGATAAAAATGAGCGGGACAACATTTCTAAGTTGTCCATCGAAATATCAATGGACGTGATGTTCGAATTGGCTAGACAGTTCGGTACCGAGGTTACAAAATTCAGGCAAGAGAACACCGAAATAAACCCGTTCTGGCTTGCCAACACCGTCAGCGCAGATCAACCGATCAAATATGGATTGGACGTAAGTGGATTCGACCTGATTCGCGCTAAACCGGAGATGCTAGATCAAACAAATGAGATGGCATTGTCTAAGCGTGTCATCGACGGCCCATTCTTAGACGCCAGTTCACAGGGATTGGGTGAAGAATTAGAACAGATGGGGAACTTTCAAATCCGCCGCAATCACATCCTCTCCAAGACGCGCGAGCATCTGAGCCGTTTGTCGCCATCGGTTTCTTTAATTCACGCCGTCAGTGGCCTCAATGGAATGGGCCATCGCCATCTCAGCTATCCTCAACAACTTGAAATCACGAAGCAAATTTTAGAGGTCGTAGAAGAAGCAAATCACGAAGCACGAACTTTGGTTAGTTTTGATTTCCCGTGGGCCGAGCGATTGGCGTCAGCGGTCGGAGGTTCACATCCGCTTCAGATTGCTGATTCGCTGTTACGCCAGGGTTCCCAAATCTCCTTTCTAGGTGTGGAAGTAAACCTTGGTTACTGGCCCGGTGGGAGTGTCATGCGTGACCCGCTTCAATGGATCGATATGCTGGACGTGTGGGCTCAGTTGGGAATGCCACTTGTGGTCATTCTAAGAGCCCCTACATGGTCAACCAACAATAGTGAATCGCTGCCGGCAAACGTTGCGATCGAGGAGAAACCGGTAAACACTTTCGATCATGAGAATGATCGGCGGCGTATCAAGTATCTTCAAACCATACTACCAATGCTGGTGGCTCGGCCCGCGGTTCATGGATTAATCTGGAGCCAATGGTTGGACTCCGATGACGACCGTTTTCCTTACGCCGGACTACAAAACAGCGCAGGTGAAATGAAGACTGTTTACGATCTGCTAAAAACTCTACCTAGGTAGGTCGTGACAGCAGGATCCCCTAAGTGCTGCCGTATTAATTCTCGGTATTTCCGTTGCGTCCAACGGTGACCAAACACATGTCATCGATTGCTGGCTCTGCTCCAATGTGCTGAGCAACCGCATCCCAGATCACTTTATTGACCGTCTCAGGCGCTTTGGCTTGGCTGTTTTCAATTTCCTTAATTATGGCTTCGGTCGTGAACTGTTTCCCATCGGAATTCATGGCTTCGTTGATTCCATCAGTGTACAGGACAATCAGATCGCCAGCATTAAGATCAATCTTCGTGGACTGATATTCGTAGCCCGCCATAATTCCGACCGGCAGACCAGAATTCTCTATACTCAGTTCTAAAAGCGACGCGTCATCAGCCCTTCTCACAATGGGCGGCATATGTCCAGCATTGACGATTTCAACCGTGTTCATTTTAGTATTGAGTAAACACAAAACGAGCGTAACAAATCTATCCAATTTTAAATCGGTGAGTTTATTGTTGAGTTTATTGATAGCATCCGCAGCGGACTTTGTGGTCGCCATAGCGAATCGAGATTCAGCAGAGACTTTCGCCATTAGCATCGCCGCTGCGATTCCGTGCCCGACAACATCTGCCATGATAATGGCAATGTGATCATCATCCAATTCAATGTAGTCAAAGAAGTCGCCGCCAACCTGCTGCATCGCTCGGTAGTGCGATGCAAAATTATAACGATCGACTTGCGGCGGGCGCTGAGGAAGAAATCGCTGCTGAAGCTCATGTGCCAATTTCAAATCGCTTTTCATCTCACGCGACCTACGCGCTTCGAGGAAAAGATCAGATTTCTTTATTGCCAAAGAGCCCTGCAATGCAACTGTCGCCAGCGTCTCAAGGTCACATTCTGTGAACGCGATCGCCGATCGAATCGTGTCCAATTGAATCACGCCAATTGATTCATTCTTACTGTTAATCAGCGGAGCACACATAATGGACCGTATTCGAAAATCAACAACGCTTTGACTTAAATTAAACCGATCATCTTTAGAAGCATCGCTGCTAATCACGGGGCACTGGCAATCCATAACTTGATTGACAATGGTGTGACTAATCCGAACATGTTCATCGTCCTGCGGTCGCCGGGTTTTGAACGCCAATGGGCGCACGTCGCCGCCAGGCATTTTCAGGATGATAAATCCTCGGTCTGCCTCGGTGAATAACTCGAACAAAATGTCTAAAATTTTGCTTAAGACTTCATCACGTTCGAGTGATTCGCTGAGCGTCTGAGCGACTTTGATCAGCGTCTGCAGTTTGTCTTCGGCGCTGACGTGGGTGCTTTTGCTTTGATAGTGCGAAGATCGTTCGAGCTGGGAACTGATGTTAACATCAGGATCGTTGTGCAACGTAAACGAAGCCAATTCTGTGGAGTGACTGGTAGGCTTCTCAACCGTTGGTGGCACAACATAGCCCTGCGATTCGCTCAGCTGAAATAAGAATGAAACATCGCAAATTTTGATTTGAGCACCGTCAAACAGACGGGCAGTTGAGCTAATCTTTTGCTCATTGAGATACGTTCCGTTTCGACTGGAGAGATCATCGATGAAGTACGCATTTTCCCTGTACGAAATGGCGGCGTGCTTGCGGCTAACGGCTCCTTCGTCGATTTGAATCTCGCACTCCGGATGACGACCGATCGTAATCGATGTTTCATCCAGTTGGATACGCTGTCGCATGACAGAGCTATCCGAGGAAATCAGTATGGGCATTAGTTTTGTCTCAAATAGGAAGTGTCGACGATTCCATTGTAAGTTAAAACAATACCGCCGAAACAGACTAAATGACTGCCAACTTCAGGAAGTCCAATCACGGGAAGCAAATTGATATTTTGATTATTTCCCCGCAGAGATTTTGACTTGATGCGTTATGACTTAATGCGTTATCACTTTAAGCGTTACAATCTCCCCCGGACCTTGGGAGGATCGCAGAATATGATTTTCTGGCTACTTTAACGGCGGAGACGCTTCTAAGCGATACTCTAGTAAGTCTCTCAGGTTACAAACTTCATAAGAAGCTGCCTCGGCGTGCGTTCGCCGATGATGTCAGTAAAGATGTAACTTGTTTTTCTATTACAATGAAGGTATGACAAAAAAACTCTATTACTTGATTTCATTGAGTTTCGTGCTCACGATTATCCCCCCTGTCATCGCCCAATCGACTGATACGGAATCTATTACGGGAGATGAACTTCGCCCGCTGTTGAAGACCTATTGTTATCAATGTCACGGTGACGGTGAAGCTAACGGCGATGTCAGCCTCGATACGCTTGCCATTGAAGGACCGGAAGTCAGCGCCGAATCTTGGGTGTCAGTACGCGATGTCATCAATTCCGGCGACATGCCTCCTGAGGATGAACTTCCAATCACTGACGAACATCGCGATATCATCGTCAGCGCCCTTTCCCAAGTAATCGAAACGGCCGCCCAATCCCAAGTCTCAGAGGATCCCATTCTGAGGAAGCTGACTCGCGCTCAGTACACCAATTCACTTCAGAACTTATTGGGAATGAGTGTTGATTTTGGAGAGGTGCTGCCAGAGGACGGAAAATCAGAAATGGGGTTCTCCAACAATGCCGAAGTACTGCAGATAACATCACTTCATTTTGACTACTACGAAAAGGTGGCCAGGTCCGCACTGAATAAAGCCATCGCAACGGGCCCCAAACCAGACTCGTACCGGTTTCGTGTTAGCTTCGGTGCCAACATTGATGCCAAATCATCAACGCAGTCAGGCAAGGAAATTGGAGGCTACCAGTCAGTCAAAGTTAGTTCGAACGACTTCCAGGTCGAACTGCTCGACTCTGATGGCAACCGCCGAAAGGGCTCTGACGCAGCAGAAGAAAAGAAGTTGCGGAAATTCGAAAACAATATCGCAATCGGAATGCGCGGTTCGGCAACGGATCGTTTTAAGATCGTTGAAGATGGAATGTTGCTGTTCTCCGCCGTCCCGCATCGTGAGGCGGCTCCAAAATCTTGGCAGGGCCCTTCACCTAACTTAAAAGTTTTGGTCCAAAACGATTTCCCGCGTAGCGGCGATTTCAGAATGAAAGTCCGAGCCAAGAAAAGTAAGTCATGGGGCGTTGATGATCTCAAAGATCGCTTAATTTCATTGCGCGAGCCTGTTGCGGCTAAACCTTCTGATTCAACGATCCGACTCTTAGCGAAAAAATGCAGAAAGTCTGAGGGAATGGAACTTCGGGAGGACTCGTGGTTGATACCAACAAATGTTGCCGGAGATTCCTCGGCCAAGTTTTCATTCATTGTGCCCCAGGATGGACTCTATCAGGTCGACTTTGATCATCCGTATGTGGAGGCAGATATGATGCCTTCCTTCCAGCTCAAAATCGACAGAAAACTAAAGGTGGAAGAGCGTCTTCAACTGCTTAAGAGTCAGAAAGATGAACAAAGCATTACCACTCCCGTTACGTTTGCTCGTCTGAAAAAGGGGCGGCATAGATTAGAAATCGGTGGTCGCTTCTTCACAGGATTTAATGAGGTAAGAATCACTCCGGTAGATGAAAATTCTAAGGTTGCGACACAACTTCGAGGCGAATCTGCAAAAAATGAAGGGAAATTCGCAACCAAAACCCCATCCATTGCCGCCTTTGCCGGCACGCGTACTGATGACGGGATGGATTACCGATCCTTTGGGGCAACTCAACTGGTTGACGCGCAAAACCAGCAACTGCAATCGCTCGAATTTATGGGCCGACTTGAGAATCTTCCGCTTCCGGTATTCGAGGCCGACGCACGAGATTCTCTGTCGAACATTTCAATTTTTGGAATTTGGAATAACTATTTGGTAAAAAATGTGAATGACTCTGGGCCGCCAATTGTCGTCAATTCAATCGAAATCGAATTGCCTTGGAATCCTGTTTGGCCGCCTGAAAGCCACAAGGAGATTTTTCCTGGCAAGGGCTCACCTAATGCTGCGGATCAGGAACGCTACACGCGGCGAGTTCTCAAGAAATTTATCACCAAAGCATTTCGCCGCCCTGTCCAGCCGCGTGAACTCAATCGTTATTTTGAATTCTGGAAGTCGATTCGGGGTGATTTTGATGTTTACGAAGACGGTGTGAAAGAAGTGTTGGTCGCGGTGCTTTGCTCGCCGAACTTTCTTTACATGATTGAACCTGAAGCGACCGCAGAACTGGAAATAACGGACCCCAAGAACGAATCGTTTAATCTACAGGATCAGGATCAATTTTTGCTGGCTTCCAAACTGGCATACTTTTTGTGGAACTCTCCACCAGACGAAACACTATTGAAGTTAGCCCGAGCCGGAAAGTTGAAAGATGCACTGGCCGCTCAAACAGACCGAATGATCGAAGACCCAAAGGTCTGGCGGATGATTCGCGCTTTTGGTCGCGAGTGGCTGAGAGTGGATCGACATGAGAGCATGCAGGTCAACACTTCGCAGTACACCGATTTCACTCGATTCGTTAGGTCAGACATGACCGAAGAGACTTGGCAGTTTTTACACCATGTTTTGTATAACGATCTTCCGATCAGTGACCTAATCGATTCTGATTTTGCGATGCTTAATCAAAACTTGGCAGAGTTTTACGGAATCGAGGGTGTCGAGGGGAATGAATTTCGGCCGGTTAAGCTGCTTGAGAATCAACAGCGCGGGGGCCTGCTACTTCATGGCGCGTTTCTATCCGGTCACTCCGATGGCGAGCAAGCACATCCGATCAAACGAGCTGTCTGGTTGAAGGAGAAGATTCTCGGTGATCCACCTCCACCGGCTCCTCCCAATGTGCCCGATCTAGATCCAGAAACGCCCGGTTTCGAGCTGTTGACGCTGAAGGAACAATTGGAGCTCCATCGGAATAAACCATCCTGCATCAGCTGTCATAAGAAAATCGACCCTTATGGCATCGTGTTCCAAAACTTTGACGCAGTTGGGCGGTTTCAAACGACTGTCAAAGGAAAGCCAATTGACGCGACATCCACATTGCCTGACGGAAGAAAAATGAAGGGCGTCGCTGAAATGAAACGATATATACTTCAGGAGCGGTCTCAGGAGTTCTGCAGATCGCTGGTTAAGCATCTGATGGCCTACAGTTTGGGCCGCGATATTACGTATTCTGATGATGCCGAAGTGACAGAGATCGTTCAGCGTGTTGAGCAAAGTGGTAGTAGTTTTCGTGCCGTCTTTCGCGCTATTGTACTCAGCCAATCCTTTTCAGAAAAACTTCCAGCACTTCAACAGTAGATTGCAACTATGAGTAAGAAACCTTGGCATTTTGATCGTCGTAGTTTCCTACGTGGACTCGGCGTCACATGCGCGCTGCCCTTTTTAGAGTGTATGTTGCCTACAGCCTCTGCGAAGACGCCCAATGGTGCTCCTAAACGCATGTGCTTTCTGTACTTTCCCAACGGTGTCGGCCTTCCGCCAGAGGAAAGCGACTTTCATGAGAAATGGAACTGGTTTCCGCGCGAAACGGGCGAAAATTATCGGCTGACCGATTCGCTAAAATCTCTGGCACCGCATCGCGATGATATTTCCATCCTCGGTGGACTCAGCCACCCCAACAGCCGCAGCGTGCTGGGCCATGCCGCGGGTGATACTTGGCTGACTGGCGGCGATGTTCGAGGTAGCAAATATCTCAACAGTATATCCGCCGATCAATTGGCCGCCGGTAGAATCGGAAAAAACACTCGTTTTCCTTCGCTTACGCTTTCAACCGATGGCGGCATCGGATACAAGTCTCGCGTTTCGACATTGTCGTTCAACAGCAACGGTAAACCTATGCCGTCGGAACATCGGCAGCGCGAGATCTTCGAAAGGTACTTTTCCCCCGCTGGCCAATCGACAACCGCTGCTCGTAGACGTAGCCTCGCCTCCAAACGCAAAATTGTTGACCTTGTACTTGACGATAGCAAACGAATGAAGCGCTTGATCGGCAAGAAAGACAATCACAAAATTGACGAGTACCTCTCGGCGCTAAACAGCGTTGAAGAACAGGTGGTTCGCAATGAGAAGTGGTTGGATATTCCCCTGAAGGATTTTGACGCCGACAATTTGAATCTCAACGTGGATGCGATGATTGATCCACAGGCGTACGTTCGCGCGACGCTTGATTTGATGGTGTTGGCGTTTCAAACCGATATGACCCGTGTGATCAGTTATATGTTGGCTCGTGAAGACGGCATGGGATTCGGCGAGAACTTTCCCAAATTGGCGTTGGGCATCAGTAAAGGCCACCACCGCATCTCCCACGACAAAGCCAAAGGTCATTGGCAAGAGTGGGGCAGCTACGACGCGTGGTTGGCCAGCCAATACGCGTACTTCATCCAGCGTCTGAAAGATACGCGCGACGAACACGGGTCGTTACTTGACAACACCGTGGTACTTTACGGAAGCGCTTGTAGCTCAACACACAACGCGCGAAACTATCCATTAGTGTTGGCTGGCGGATCGAACTTAGGCATCCAGCACGGCAGCTACACCGTCTTCGACGAAAAGGAAACACCGATGTCAAACCTTTTGGTCAGCATGCTCAACGCCGTGGGTGCAAAGACTGAATCGTTCGCCGATAGTACGGGAAAACTGCCAAGCGTATTTGCATAGCGCGGTTTGCCCAGCAGTATTCCAATACAAACCCGCAGCGCCAGCAAGCGAGTACCGCGCACCAGACTCACTTGCTGGCGCTGCGGGTTCGTATTTGTCCAATCTTAAAAGCCGTGTGTGGCCCTACTCGCTTATCCACACATGAGAAAAAAAATGGAGCAATATCTCTAAATCCGCCAGTATTCTTTAGAGCTCTTTGTGGTCTTGCGGCCTAATCCTCAGCGGCTGGTGATGAATCCTGCAATGAGAAATAGCATCGCAAATAAATCTCTGCGAGAAGTTCAAAGCGTTAGTTGAAGTCTCCTCCACGCTAAAAACCAAATTCCAAGTTTGCCGCGGAGCCCCCTGAGACTATCTTGCCGTGACGAGCAACCCAGAAAACAGGCTTGACTTTCGTCCAACAACCAGTACTATGCTATACATAGTGTCAGTAACAAGGTGTCCTGTTTAGAAGGTAATCCAATGAAACTGGAACGAGAAATGATGCGTGGGGCAGGGCCGACCGCGGTGCTGCAGCTGCTTTCGAGCGGGGAGAAGTACGGCTATGAATTGGTCGAATCACTCAGCCGACAGACCGACGGCGTATTGAACTTGGGCCAGTCAACGCTCTACCCGATGCTGTATAACTTGGAAGCCAAAGGGGTTGTGAAGTCGAAGGAGAAGCTGGGGCCCAATGGTCGAATTCGCCGTTACTATCGCCTGACTGCTCGTGGCAAAAAGAAACTTGAGGCCGATCGGCAGCAATGGACGGCACTCGTGCAGGCGATGGGAGCCCTCGGCGTGACGCGGCAAGGCGGCTTCGACGTCGGATTGCCTAGTGGGTTGGCCACTGAAGGCGGTGCAGTATGAGTGAATGGTTCCCGACTTTTTATGCTGTTTGGCAGACTCCTTGGCGGGAGCTATGGCATCAGTTTCGCTATACGCCGATCCGGGATCTGATTCGTTTGCGGCTTTCTGGACGACTTGATTGGAAATCGAATTTGGCCGCGACCGACTTGGCAACCGATATCCGGCAACAAGTGACGGATGTCGTTAAGGCAACGCGCTTGTGGCCCCTTGAAAAAGCAGAAATTACTACCGAGCTAATCGCTCATTTTCAGGATGGCCAGCTGGCGGGCAAGAGTCACGAATCGTTGCTGGCAGATTTTGGTGATACGCAAACCGTTGCCAAGTTGATGCGTTCAGGCAAAATGAGAAATCGCACGCTCCTCTGGCGAACCTGTGTTTCCACATTGAAAACATTTTCCGTGCTGGCGGTACTGCTGTCGCTTGCCTACGGCTTGTTAGCGATCTGGCTCTATTCGGCCGCCCCGAATCCTACGGTGGATTTTCTTGCCGAACTGAATGCTCCTGCCCAGTCAAGTCCACTGGCGGATCAAGCATGGCCCATCTATCGCGAGGCGTGGATCGAGCACGACATTAAAAGCCTTAACACGTACGATCAGTTAACTGATCCGGTTTATACTTACGTCATTGGCCCCGATGATGATCGCTGGCCGTCGTCGATCGAGTTTCTTGACCAACATGCTTCGTTGGTTGATGCCGCTCGAATTGGGGGTAGGTTGCCCGGGCTTGGGCTACAGCTGTATCCTGACTGGCGAGATTACCCGGAGGAAGATTATCTGGCGCTTTGGGGACAAACATCGGTTGAGTGGCAACGTGAGCATCCCGAAGATTCAACGGAGGCCAAAAATCCCCTTTTACTTGGTGTGCTGCTGCCACATGCCCAAGAATTCCGTAGCCTCGGCTATATTCTTGAGGCCGACATGTTGCGTTCTGCGGAGGCGGGCAATGTGTCGCGCGTGATCGAAGACTGGCACGCAATGCTGGGGTTGTCGCCTCAGTTGATCGAAATGCCCTCCACGGTTTGCAGCCAGATCGCCAGCGCAGTTCGGAGTCAAGCCCTGAGAGCCATCGGGCGTGTGCTGATAGAATATCCTGACCTGTTTGACCAAGCGCAGCTGACGTGTCTGCGGCAGCGAATCGAATCCGATTCGGCAAGAGATTTTTTCACATCCGAGCCCCTGTTTTACTTAGACGATCTTTTACAAAACGTGTATTCGGATGACGGAAACGGCGATGGCAGAATCACAGCTCAGGGACTTACGATTCTTAATCGGATTGTTCGTATGTATGGGCAAAATAACGAGCAAGCAGACGATCGCTTCAGCAAGCTACTGGTGCCTGCAGAGATGTTGCGTGCGGTCTCTCGCAAGGACGTTCGACAGATAATCGAGAAATGGAACGACGAGAATTCTGTCGATTACACCAAGTCAATCCGCGAGCAGCCATTGAGAGTGACCAAAGTTGACGAGTATCTTTCACATTACGAAACGCGGGATCCCTGCACTTGGCGTGTGTTGAAAATGATGCTGATCGGGTCGGACGATGCGAGGAAAACGGTAGAAGTTGCCGAGGCTCAGCGTGCTGCTGTTTTGGTGGGGATTGCTGTGACAGAATATCGGCTTCGCCATCACCGATGGCCAAGGGACTTAGATGAACTGTTGCCCACCTTTCTATCGGACGTTCCGCCGGATCCAGTAACCGGCGACTCCTTGAAGTACCGATTGATTGATGGGCGGCCGGTCCTATACAGCGTGGGCGGTGATCGAGATGATGACGGCGGCCTTCATCCGGTCAACAAGTACGAAGTTTTTTCGTCCGACCCCAACGTTGTTCCCGAAGATGGCGATTGGCTGCTTTGGCCCACCAATTCTCCACAAGATTAGTTGTCCACGTTTTGCGATCAGGATAACGGGAGATTTCAAGATGATACCGACGATTGCTATGTTTGCGGTCGGCTTGCATTTTGCAGGCTTGTTTTTAGCGGCGATATCGGCGGCGATATTTTGTTGAGGACACCCGTTGCAGGGGCTCGGTCCGAGCCTAATGATCGGTGGTCCGTTGCTGGCGATGCCAGTGAGCTTTCTATTTTTTCAAAACACCGACGCGGATGGCCGAGCAGGCAAGTTTGCGACTGCGCTATTTGTCGTCGCGATGCTGCAATTCCTTTTCATGGCCGGCCTGTTAGGCTAAAGCTTTTTCGTGCAGTCGCGGTGAACGGTTTCATCGTTTGGTCGCTTACTCTACGACGAAAAAAGGGTGGAGCAAAAGCTCCACCCTTTTCTTCATTAGACGATTCAGGTCTATGGTCCAGTCTACGACTGGCGTGTTTTAAAATATCTCTAATCGCCTAATTAGCCAATCGCGTCGAACAAACGTGACATTGCCACGTCCATCTTTGCTGACGTTTCGTATTGGCCGCTGGCGATCTGTGCCTTGATTTCGGAAATACGATCAGCACGGTTGTCGCCGGTAGTTTGGCCGATCATTTGTGCTTCTGCGGAGATCTCCAGTTGGTCAACCGGAATCGACGCACCCGACTGAGCTCCGGCGGATGTGTTCTGCGTTTGCAGGTTGATCGACGAAGTAGTCTGGATATTGGATGTAGGTCTAATTTGCATAGTGTTCTCCCCGTTACGGGTTTGTGGATTGAACTTATTTCGAATCACAAACCATTGTTTTTGTTTTAGCACAATTGTGAGACAGCCTAACGGTGTTTCGTTCGACTTCGTCTGTTGCAATTCCGTGTCCAAGTGTGCCATCCGTAACAGGCGATTTGACGCTGCAAGCTACTAGATGAATCGACACGAGCCGAGCAATGGTTTGTAGTTTCTTTTCGGGTTTCTGTTATGACGCTCGACCGATGTCGACCATCTGTTTGGTCTGTGTAGTCAGTTATTCGAGGCAAATTGAATTGAAATTCATTTGACTAGGCACTGTTACGTGCCCCGCGACCTGATTGTTCGAAAAATCTTGGGGGTTCTAATGAATGATCACCCTCGATCTCGCAACCGCCGAAGTATAGACAGATTGCAAAGATCGCCGCAATGGCGATTGCACTTGGAAAATAGTGATATTGCTGGCGAACCAAATGTGGATTAAGTTCGTTGTACCGGTTGCAGGCAAGATGTCGGCTTATCGCATCAAGGATTGATGACACGCACGTTTCGCTATCAGAAATGGACACTGCCATGAATCCCTCACCCGTTCTCCCCCATGCAAAGCTTGAGTTGACACTGACTCGCTTTGAGGCACCGATCGAAGTCGATATGGAGCGGTTCTTCGAATTCAGTTTCGATCTGGCCGAAGACATTCTGGATATGGAAGCGCGTTTCGGAGCCAAACGCAATCGCCGTAATGATCGCGTTACCCCACGGCGCTAAAGCTCTGTCTTTGCGTATGAAATACAAACCCGCAGCGCCAGCAAGTGAGTCCTCGCGCGCCGACGAAAACTCACTTGTTGGCGCTGCGGGTTCGTAGCGCAAAAAAAAAGCTCGTCGAATGACGAGCTGAGGTGTTTCTACGTTTTTTCCGCTGAGCCTTAAGCCTTACGGCCGAACTCAACGCGACGCTTACCCAATTGCTGCTGAAGTCGCTGGACGATGCTGCTGTGCATCTGGCTGACGCGACTTTCGCTGAGATCAAGCGTGGTGCCGATCTCTTT
>ENA-ORXT01001114-ORXT01001114.1-marine-metagenome-genome-assembly--contig:-NODE-1114-length-37655-cov-28.695194_pt1 | contig 37655 bp, 31 predicted proteins | sample MGYA00237868_ERZ511482 | MGnify/ENA metagenome assembly ERZ511482 | reverse complement strand
CAATCATCATCGAGAAATCTTGTAACACTTGGTACAATTCTTCTTTTTAGTATTGGTAACATATCTTAAAATTTTAATGGTTAATAAGAATTAATATCAATTATTTTTTCTCAAACAAAATACCATTTGAATATTTAAGACAAAATGACATAATTGGGTTGGTTTTAGATGTAAAAATTGACATATGATAATGTCAATGAGGCAAAATGTCATTTTTCACTTTTATAATTTATACCTGAGCAGTACGCTTAGACACAACAGGGATTTAAATAATGACAAGTCTATGTCAGAAGATGAATTGAATATTATACCTTATACTAATCCTGTAGTAAGGTCACTACGCAATACTATTAGTGCCTTTTTATATTCGAAAGGTATTGATTGGGAATGGGTAGATGAATTTAAAAATAAAAAACTGTGACTATCCCTTCATTGGATCCCACTGCTTACCCATCGCTCTTATACCGACGGCAATCAATCCATAGAATATCGTATAGATCAATATCAGACCATTAGACAATAACCCAAAGGTAATAGCGCCCGCTTCTGAATATCCAAATACCAAGAACAATTGTAAGATGATAAAGTGAGTCGTCCCTATCCCATTAGGAGATGGTAATGCCCACCCTATTGCACCTACAAAGAGTATAATGACTGCGAAGTAGATATTAAGATCTTCAGTCTGAGGTATGGCTAATAGGAAAACATAATTTAATAATACTAGCAGTACCCATATGATGATTGTATGCATCAGGAAGATAGGAAAACGCTTCATCTTGATACTGGATAGAACACTCTGCATTAATTCTGTGACGAAGCTTCTGACCTTATCAAACAATTGAATTTTCTTAAGTACAAATATCATAACAATCAGACCTATAACAACGACAGCGCCAGCTATTATCAGCTTCGTTGTACTACCCAAAAATTGTTCTTGGACAAAACGATAAGCCTCATTGAATAAATGTCCGAGCCTTTCCGCTTCCATCAATCCAACAATAGATAGACCTATGAGTAAGACGACTATGTCATAGACACGTTCCATTATCACAGACCCGAGACTGGCAGATACGGGGATATCAGCATCTTTAGCTAATGCTGTACAACGCAGTACTTCTCCGAACTTTGGAGTGAATGAATTAATAAGATATCCAAAAAGTGTATAATAGAGAATATGAGAGTCTTTAATCTTATAACCAATGTTATCTAGCATAACATTCCATCTCAAAGCACGAAATAAAAATACAAATCCCAAGATTATACCTGAGACAAGTATCCACATAGGTTTTGATGCTTTGAGGTTAGTAACGATATCATCTAAGGGAGTATCCTTAAGCGTGAGGTACATAAACACTGCCCCGATTAATATCCCCACCAGAGATTTCCATATATCTTTATTCATTGCCATAACTATGTTCCAAAAGTACTGATTGTATTACTATATTTATCTGATACAATAACGGTTAATTAAGCTAACATGAAACTAAGATTTAATATTGCCATTATCATACTCTCAATTGTCGCATTGGGTTGTAAGCAAGACACGAATTCGACCAATAACGGCGATACTACTACGAGCACAACACCAGCCACTGCCTCAAGTGCTAAAGAATGGGAGACCTACGGATATAAAAATTATAATACTGAACACCAAACGGCGATCGACGCATTCCTAAAAGCCGCTGCTATGCACGAATCTGCTAATGATTATAAATCTGCAGCAGTGATGTATACCAATGTATCTAACCTCTACCGAGATGCTATGGAGAATAAGAATGCAGCTGTAGATTACGGTATGAAAGCCTTATTAAATTGGCGTAAAGAGAAAGACTTATTGCAGCAAGGAAATTTGCTTAAAGATATCGGCTTATTGCAAGCTGAGACTTTTCAATTTAGAGAAGCTTACAGGAGCCTTAATGAGGCATTAATTATTTTCAGAAGATTTAATAATCATGATGCGATAGCCATAACGGAATTTAATATTGCATCGACTAATTACATCGCGGAAAGATATGATGCTGCTATCCAGCACATGCTTTTAGCCAAGGAACATTGGGTTAAGAAAGGTAACCCTAATCGGATACTTAACATTAATATCCTCGGAATTAATATCTACAAAAAAAATGGGCAATTAGAAGAAGTCCAAAAACTCATTGATGAATGTGAAAATATAAGATCCAACAATGAAGTCAACAGATATGCCGAGCAGAGATACCTTAAAGCTATTCAGGAGTAATCTCGATCTATAGTAAAGTAAATTACGTTGTCTCTTCTTGGTAGTAAATCTTATAGAATTTCCTGCCATCTTCTTCAGTACCTCTCTCTATAAGCTCACGCTTACCATGTACATATATATGGAAGTTCTTATCTAACTTAATTACAGACTTAAAGACACTTGCATTCTTCTTGACAGCGGGTGTGGATATATCGAATGAGTTAGTCAGATTAAGATGTCTATCTTGCTTGAATTCATCGAATGCATTAACGACTTTCTCATCATTGAATACTTTCTCAAGATATTCGCCTTCATTGAAGTTTTCGTTACTGTCAAAGTAGTCTTTAGAATTTTCGAGAAACGAAGATTCTAATTCACTTCCTAAGTCAAACTCATCCTTGAGTTTCTCATCTATAAATGCTTTAGTTGCTTGGATATAGACAGTGGTATTATTATAAGCATCCTCACGATGAGCGACACATAGAAAATCCCTGAGCCAGTAATGTGCCTCACCATTAAGTTTTTTCTTATCAGTGACGAGCACCTTATAGCCATCGCTTTTATTGGAATTAAAAATCAAGCAAGCCTTATCTAACTTATTAATATTGATACCCTTATCGGCCGATAGATTGTACTCTTTATTCTGAAGAAGTAGTTTGATAAAATCATCCTTCTGTTCTGACTTATAGATACCTATAGCAGATACCATCTCGTCCTCTACCACGACATCTTCTATAAGAGCTATCATAAGATCTCCAGCAAGGATATTACTCGCAGTACTCTGATTATAGAGATGCTCCGCTATGACTTTAGAGGCTTCATGTATATCTGTGCTACCGTCAAATACTGAGGCGACAGTTCTATATATCACATTGTTATCCAGTGTAGGGCCTACAGGCTCAAAACAGAAAAATTCTGGAGTCTTAAAGCTGTGAAAAAAATACTTTTTGATTATTCCAGTCAGATGGGGATCATATAGCCCGACAGGACTATCAGTAAGTATAAGCTTCTCTTCTCTTACTTTATTTCCGATACTATGTATGGAGAGGCCATCTATGGCGACTTCTTGATAATTAATCATTGATATATTGCTATTAAGTACCCGAAAGGTAAGTAATCAATGATTCTGAAAATAAATTTGTTATCCACAATCGTGGATAATTGCTTATTCCTGATCCGCTTCTAATTCTATAGGCGTAATCATACTTAATGATATGAGCTCGCCTTCCTCTTTGTCTATACTTAAGAAACCTAAGAAACCGCCAGTCTGCTTAGCTACGTGCTTAGCAAATGAAAGGTATGACTTATATAATTCGTAAGCTAACTTGTTGTCTATGAGAGGCAACACTTCATTTACTTCAGCAAGCTTAGCGTATAATATTTTCTCTCTTTCTACTTTTCCTATCGGTAATGAATCCAGCTTAGCATGTAGGCTATCATGGAAGTCCACTCCTACTTCTTTGTAGAAAGGTGTGAGAACATTAGGATTAGCATATGACCTTATCTTAGTAAGTTTCTCAGCCCACTCTGTCTCTTCTTTGTCTATTTCTCCATCTGCTCCAGCTATTAAGGCAGCAATCCAAGCTATCGCATCTTTAAGTACTTGGAATTGTGTCTCATTTACTCTTTCGAATCCTTCAATCATTGTAATCTAAATTTTGCTGTAAAAGTAAAATATATGATCTGAAAAATAATAATTATTTTATAATTCCTAATCAGACCTAAAAGTTAAACCTTATGCCCAATGATGGAATAATAGGCAGCTGATTAACTCTATCAAATCTTACTCTATCAAAGTAGAATATATTCTCACGATTATAAGCATTACTGACTCCTAATACAACCTCCATATCTGCGTAATCTGTGAATGTAAAGTTCTTCTGTATCGATACATCTAATCTGTGGTAATAAGGTAATCTACCACCGTTTCTCTCATCAGAATAGATGATGCCTACATTATCTTGATTATCAGTAGCGTAGTCTGTACCTATGCCACCGTTAAAAGGTATATCATTAAAGAATCCTTGTGTTTTTGTAAATGGAAATCCTGACCCCATGTTCCATCTTACACTTAACAACCAGTCCTTCTCGTAGCCTAAAGTGTAGGTCGCTAAAAAATTGACATTATGACGTCTGTCAAATATCGTCGGGTAAGTCTGCTCTCCATCGAATCTATTAACGAAACCCATAGAGTACGTCCCCCAGAGATACAACTTAGATGTCTCATACTTAGCCGAAAAATCTACACCATACGCCTCTCCTGTCTCGGTAGTATAATCTGCCTGGGTGATGTCAGTTTTGTTTCTATTGACGACTACAATCTGCGGGAAGTCTTTAATATACCCTTCTACATTAAGCTGTAGCTTATTGCCGATATCTTGTTCTATACCCAGCACTCCATGTCGAGATGTCTGCAGCTTACTATCTACAGGATTACCTTCCGTATCAGAAAACTGCGACTCTGGACCAGAGATAAATCCACTGAATAAATTTACGACATCTCTCTCGTTACTTACGGATATAAGATTCTGAGTATATAGGCCTGCGGCACCTTTAAGCCTTGTAGCATCTGTTATATTCCACTTGACACCTAATCTTGGTTCTGGAGAAAAATCTCCTAATGAAGCATAATACTGCATTCTTACACCTGGCTCAAAAACGACCTTATCCCATGATTTTCTAAATGTAAGAAATCCTGAAAGCTCCGTCGTACTCTGCGTCTGATCAAGGCCTATCCCGAATGGATTAGTAAATTCAAACTCCGTTCTTATACTCTTACCTTCTATCCCGTACTTGATAGAATAATCACTTCCAAAGTAATTAAAATTAAGTGCTAGTACATACTCTCTTATTAGTGAACTTCGTGGATCATTATCCGCTTCTTCTATACCTATCTTATATGAACTGAATCCAATAAGTCCACCAAATGTAAGTGAGCTCGCATTAGGCAATAAGTCAAAAGTCAACCCACCACCATTGTTATTCCAATCGATCTTAGATACTAATGGGTTGTTGTATTGATCATCAAAATTAAATCCGAAAAGGTGAAACTTACTTCCATTAGAGGTAACGAAAGACAACTTACCATATGTATCCGTAAATCCGAATGGCAAGCCAATAGAATCATTGACACTCGCATAAGAATACAACTGCTTAGAAGACTGCTCTATAATTGATTTTTTTGTCGTCAAGACGAATGAGGCACTTCCTTGATCATCTTTTAACTTAGCTATAGGACCTTCTATTAATCCCTTTACCATAAATGGACTCGCTGATAATTGGCCGCCTATACGCTTAGAGCTACCCTCTCTTGTATTGATATCTACGATGGCAGAAATACGTCCACCATGCTCTGCATTAAATCCACCAGTAAGGACATCTACGTTACGTATCAGTTCTGTCTCGAATGTAGAATAGAATCCTATACTGTGAAAAGGATTATAAATCGTGAGGCCATCCAGTAGTATCTTATTCTGTACAGGAGATCCTCCTCTTATAAATAACTGTCCACCCTGATCACCTGTAGAGATGATACCAGGTAATACCTGCAAGTATTGTATGATATCCGCATCTCCACCAGTCGACGGCAATGCTTTAATCTGCTTCTTACTGACTTGTAATTGTGATATGCGGACCTCTGTCTTAGCTTGTGTTCGTGTAGCGCTTATGCTTATCTCACCAAGATTCACAGACGCTTCTATAAGATTGATTTTGTAGTAGTTGATATTTGACTTTTGCACCTTGACCGCTGTACTCATCTCTTCATACCCTACAAAGCTCGAAGTCAGATTATAATCTCCCACCGCCACTCCAGCTAGTGTAAAAAAGCCTTCAATATTAGTGGTCGTCCCATAATCGGAACCATCTAAGATGACATTAGCAAATGCCACGGCATCTCCAGTTTTAGCATCATAGACATGCCCTCTTATACTTCCTTCTTGGGCTTCCACACTAAGCGACATGAATAGAGTCGATACAAACAGCACAAGAAACACAGCTATCCTATTGATTACCATTTATTTACGTATATTATTATTGAAATCTACTTCTTCAAAATCTGCCCAAAAGTAACTATAAATGCTTAAGTATCGCAGTCCTACAATCTGATATAAGAAGACATTCAGGGAGATTGTCTTTATTGTTGATTAGTATGAAATGTTAGAAGTATAAGAAAGGGATATTTGTATAAAAATGTAACCGGCTTCTCCGATTGATAGAATAAGCTTTCTGAGCTCCTATCAATACAGTCAATCCTGAATGCGATAAATTTCTTTGCTTTCTTACAGATACGATTGCACCTCCTACTAAACTCAGTTTTTAATTCTGTATGAATTCATTTCATTCCTGAGTAGCTTTTTTTTAGCTATTATTACGCCTGTCACTTTCTTAGACCTTGTTGTATCTATGTTTAAAAGAGAAAAATCTACTACTTCACCATGATACCATTAAGCGTCTTAAACTTAAGGCCTTCAATTGATTTACTCTGAGTATCAAATTGTATGACTTTCGTCTCATTAGGTAATAGGTCGAAGTAGTTATCTGAAAAGTGCCCATTCTCTTTACAAAAAAGAAAAACATCTTTCTGAAGACTCTTAGAACTGAGTTCTATTCTGAATCCATTATCTGATTTTGAAATTGATTGCTCGATAGACTCAGGACCAAGAAATAAGTCTTTAGGCTTAGCTAAATAATCTATACTTTTCTCGCCATTAAAAGTCGATTGTATAAAAACTTTAGCAGCATTTAGCTTGAGAGGAGATAAGTCCAAGGTATTAACCAGAGTACTTACTAATGCTTTTGCTTCTATCTCTTCGGACACCGAGTACAAACTATCACCGTTAAAATCAATAATATCAATCTGCAACAATCCTCTTTTAGATTCCAAACTGTCATTGACGATATATGTACTTAAAACTCCATCACTAATAACAGAAGATACTAAGGTGTTCTTAAAACTATGCTTCGCCTTATAATGCAGAGCTTTCCAGTTACCTAAATAATCAATACTTGACCAAGATACAGCAGGCCAGCAATCATTAAGTTGCCAGTATAGGGTACCCATATTGTATGGATTAAGTCTCCTATGTGCTTCGATGCCCATAGTGATACCGTGAGCTTGCAACAGCTGACTGATATAGACATAGTCTTCTGTAGCAGTCGGAACAGGAAAGTCTCTTTCCATATATTCTTTGATAAGTTGGAATCCTCTACTGTGCTTTTGGTGATTTAAGAATCCTTCTGAAGCGATGTCTAATGAGTCACTTTGATTTATATAGTTGATAACTTCGTAACTCGGAAAAGATTGAAACCCAAACTCACTCATAAACCGTGGGACGCTATTTTTCAGATGCTCAAATGGATATGCATCATGCCATATCCACCAGTCATGGGCATCACCTTCAGACTTATACTTAGGATTCCCACGTCCGTACTTAGGAGAAGACTCCCAGTAATCTGTATCAGAAAAATCCTTAACAACCTTAGGTAGTATTGTATCAAAAACTCGAAGGTAATTATCCCAGATTTCTTCTTTCTCTGCATCACTCCTATCCGTCTGCCATCCCCATCGATGCCAGCCCTCAGAGCTCTCATTATTACCACACCACAAGGCAATAGATGCATGATTACGTAAGCGCATGACATTCTCTTTAGCTTCCTTAAATACATTATCTATATACGATGCATCACCAGGATACATAGCACAAGCGAACATAAAATCTTGCCAGACCAGTATACCTTCTCTATCGCATATATCATAGAAAATATCATTCTCATATATACCACCTCCCCATACTCGGAGCATATTCATATTGGCTTCTACAACACTACTGAGTAACTTTTCATAATGTGTATCTGTAACTTGATTCTGCATACTATTTTGCGGAATATAATTAGCGCCTTTCATATACACGGGTATATCATTAACCTTAAAGTAGAATGACTCGCCATGAGCATCTTCTTCTGAGATAAGCTCAATTGTTCTTATTCCCTTCTTGATACTTATACTATCTAAAACTTGACTGTCGCTTACAGCAACCATCTTGATATCATACAAGTATGGCTCTCCTAAGTTGTGAGGCCACCATCTCTTAGGATTCTTAATCTGTATTCTATGATCTTGTTTTGTATTAGGTGACAAGGGTTCTGAAGAGTGAATAAGACTATTATTTACATAAAAATCATAAGTAATATTCTCTCCAAAATCTGCACCTACTCTATTCTCAATACTTACTGATAAGTCAGCGATACTATCTGAAATTTTTACATCTCTTACGTAGATGTTATCGATCTTGTAATCATTCCAAGCTACTAATTCGATAGGTCTCCAGATTCCACAAGTATTTAATTTCGGACCCCAGTCCCATCCATACTGAAACTGTGCTTTTCTTGTGAATACTCTATTACCCTCAGGTAAGGTATAACTTAGTTTACTCTTTTCTATTTCTTCGTAATGAGAGCTTTTATCAAATACGATCCGTAGAGTATTTTCACCTTTAATTTTAGATTTTATATTGACATTAAATTCTCTGAATGCATTATTGCTTTTTAATATCAGACTGTCATTGAGATACACCGAAGCATAGGTATCTAAGCCTTCAAAGTTAAGCTCTATATTTTCTTTATTTAAAATCTCAGACCCAGCAGAAAATGTAGTTTTATATTCCCAATTGCTTTCTGATATCCATTGTAACTTTAGCTCGTTATCGGAATGGAAAGGATGCTCTATAAGCTCATGTGTTAGTAAGTCAGAGTGCACATTACCAGGCACCTTAGCTGTATTCCATCGAGTGTCTTCGACTTTTTTAAATAACCAATCGTCTGATATATGATAAGACAATGGTGTCTCATTTTTCTGCTGGCAACTTAATCCAAAAATGAGAAGTAGTAGCAATAAAATAAATCTCATCATAAATAGCGTTTTTAGAAATCGTTATCAATAATTACGTCAGATGAGTTTTAGATAAACATACTGATTGGAATTACACTTCAGTCTTTTAACATAAATTGATCTCTATCCTTAAGGAATGGTAATTTTTGACGAAAGTCATTTAAATCATCTTTCTTTATTATCCCACTTACAATACCACTCTCACCTATTAGGGATCCAATAACTCCTCCACTATAATCTACTATCGCTGAGTGGCCTGCATAGGTGTTATCCCACACGTCTTTTCCGTAGCAGTTAGTCCCCACTACGTAGCATTGGTTTTCCACCGCTCTAGCTCTTAGTAATGTATCCCACGCAGAGATTCTTTTATCTGGCCAGTTAGCACAGAACAAGAGTATATCATAATCTTCGGTGTTACGACACCACACAGGAAATCTTAAATCATAACAGATATTCAGACATATTTTCCATCCTTTATAATCTATTAAAGATTTCTTATTACCGGGCTCAAAGAATCTATCCTCTCCCGAATGTCCGAAGAGATGCTTCTTATCATAAGTGGCAATGACCTTTCCTTCGTCGATAGCATATAATCGATTATAATAATGATCATTAACTTTTGTAATAAGACTTCCTATGACACATGCGTTAAGATCGAGACTCCACTGCCTCATCAGATCTATGGCTTGCTCAGTGTATTGATGATACTTATGTGCATGCATTGTAAATCCCGAAGACCACATCTCAGGAAGTACGACGATATCTACTTCTGATAATTGAGTTATGCTCACCTTGGTCGTTTCGAAATTAATGACAGGGTCATGCCACTTGATTTCACTTTGCATCAGTGCTATGGAGAGAGAATTCTTCATTACATATCTGAGAAATACCTTCTTGCATTTCTATTAAAATTATCCTCAGTCGTTCTTGCATCAAGATAATTATTGTTTTGACCTAAGTTATCATCGATGTAAAGATCGACCTCCCATCTCGGATTAAACCGCTCTCCCCTACAAGTAGAATGCAGCAATTGAAAATCATTAGCTACCAGAGATGGATTATAGAAAAGAAATCTGACATTAGTCTCCTGAGTCTCTGGCATGTAATTGTAGATCCATATCTCGTAAGGCGGTGCAGAGGGCTCATCCTCTACTGCGACAATATTATCAGGCCTTCCATACTTCATAAAGTAGTATCCTCTATCTGACTCAAATCCATGACCTACATTATTTGCATATCTAAGGTCGATAGCTTTAGCTACTTCCATATACTTGTCGTATATAGCCTTAGGGTCATTAGAGAAACTGTTCCAATAATTAAATAAATAGTAGCGCTTAGACCTGATATCGTCCGATGAGATGATCTGATTAAGTACTTCTGTCATATTATTACCAATACGCGGAAAGATGGCTTTGAGACTATAATCTAAAGTTTCTATATCTAAAAACTGTACAAATGATGTCTCAAAGAAACTATCTCCTTCGTAAAGAATCTTGTAATCCACCAATGGGTGAAATACTGAAAATGTCTTTACGACTTGTGTAACCAAGGTCTTATCTTTCTGATGGATCTCTATAAACATCTCGTAATTACCTGATGCCAGATTAGAACAATCATACTCCAGTAATATTGCTGAACATTTATCAGGACTTAATTTCTTATAGACTGGTAGAGCTGTATTATCAAGCGTAGATACATTATCTATATCGATCGGATAGTATTTTATATAAAAGTCATCAGTTAATATACGCTCGTAATTATATAGCTCGATATACATGTATAACGACTTCTGTTCCTTGCCTACGAGGTCAAAACATAATGGCTCATAATAGAATCCCGACTTCTCAAAGCTATACTTATCATTATTATTATCTACTTCTGGCATCAACAGAACATCAGAGACTTGTACTTGATCCATCTTAGACTCTACAGTAATAATTTCTGAATATGATAGTGTATCACTGATATTATTCAAGTCCACATATTGTAACTCGATAGCATACTCGCCATCATCTAAGCCGTATCGCTTGAGATCAAAAAAATCTTTGGGCTCTATTGATATCGGACTATCTATCTTATACTTATCAGCTATAACGATAGCGCCTCCTTGCTTGAATAATATTGTATACTCTATACTTGAGAATGAATTCTGGCTCGACGTATCGATAATTTGATATTGTACAGACTCAGATATGATTCTGGAATATATCTCTACATAGGCTTGATCAGTATTACGGAACATCTGCGTAGCTACACTGACATTGATAGCATTAGAACTGTAAGCTATAATGTTGAATAGAATAATAATGAGATACCTAATTCTCATCTGCAGGTTCTTGTTTCTTCAATATTAACTTGAACTCAAATTCTTGTAACTCTGTGATAAGTGACATCGTATCATTCTTAAGACCAGTGACTTTATACATGATGTCGTCATCGCTATCTAAGATAATTTTGTTACCATTGTATGAGTACCTAACTGCGCCTCTATTGGGAGGAATATCGGTCATAAAGGTTGAATCAGTAATGCTCACTATAGCTTTATTAAGCAATTTCGTCTGCCTTTTATTTCTATAAGCATCTATAACTTTCCACTCTCCAAGAATACTGTCTATCGCCACGGGTGGAGAATTATCTGACTCGCAGGAAGGCATTAGAACTGATATAAGCACTAAGATACTCGTATATAATATCGCTTTCATTTATAATCTGTGATTCATTAATTTATACAAAAATTGGAGGCACCTTACCGGATAACATACTCCCAGGATATTCTAGTGGCAGCTGTCTTGACTCTTGATGATTATCCAACATCTGATATTTTATATTTGTTGTGTAATGATGGTCTGAATGCATAGTCAATTCATATAACAATATCCGTCCTATCTCATTATTGTATTTCCACGAGTGCATAAGTGTCACACGATCGTACTTTTCATAATTGTAAGATCTGCGCAATCCATAATCTTCTATATGATTAATCGTCTCTAATAATATCATTGATACTAATACCGTCATGCAAAATACAGCTAATACATATCCACCAAACGAAAGGTAAATACCAACCAATATAAGTACATGTAGAATAGATATAATTGACATCTCATTATTCAGAGAGAAGAACTTGTTATTACTATTAGCAGAGAAAATTATGGCGACAGATAATAAACCTACAAGCTCGTAAGCCTGTAAAGGAACAGTTTCTATTGTATACAAATAATGGATCCCGATACCATATACAATCGTAGTACTCATGTATAAAAACCTATCAAAAATCTTTTTATTTACTAAAGTATCTGATACTTCAGCAGAGTGATTCTTATCATCAGGCGACAGAAGGATCTTGGCGACTGATATAATTCCAAAAACAGCTAAAACAGTAATCAACGAATGCTTAGCTATACACATAATAGCTATTATAGAAACCATAGGTATCACATAGACAAAAGTGTATTTAAGATTTCGCATCATATATTTATAATAAGAACGGTCAAGCTCTAATTTAGATCAATTTTGACAATTAATCTGAAATAATAAATTTGAAAATCAGAAACAGATATTATGTCGTTAGGAGACATAAGCCAGAGTAGAGATATGATTATGTAATGGAGATTACTTTTTGACGTACTTTCTTTCCTTGATCTTAGCTTTCTTACCTACAAGCTCTCTGAGATAGAATAACTTAGCTCTTCTTACTTTACCTCTCTTTAGAATATTAATACTATCTAAAATGGGCGAATTCATAGGGAATATACGCTCTACACCGATACCATTAGATATCTTACGTACGGTGAAAGTCTTAGTAGAACCAGATCCACTGATCTGAATGACGTCACCTTTGAAAGTTTGGATTCTTTCCTTAGCTCCCTCCTTGATTTTATAGCTTACTGCAATATTGTCACCAGGTTTGAATGGTGGTAGATCGTTTTTCTTAGTTAATTTCTCGTGTACGTAATTGATAAGTTCCATAATCTTATTGCTTTAAATTGCTTCAAAATCGGCTGCAAAGATAGTATATTATTAATTAAAATGAATTAATATTAACAAAAGTCTTATTATCTTAATAGAGTCACATGACCGTCTAATCGCTCATTTTCTCCACGTGGAGTCAGATAAGACACTTTGTACACATAGACTCCTTGAGGTGATTGAGCTCCACTATTGTCTTTCTGGCCATTCCAGCCTGCCCTCGGGTCTGTTGTCTCATAGACAAGCTCTCCCCATCTGTTCCACACTGTCATATTGTAATCCAATAGCCCATCATAGAAACCATTACCTAAGAATGTATCATTAGTAGCGTCGTTATTAGGTGTGAATGCATTAGGCATAAACAACCTAACAAGAGGTCTTATATCTATAATCTTAGATATCGTATCAGGACAATTAGTTACAGGATGGAATGCCGTAAGCTTAACGGTATATAATCCTGTATCTGGAAAATTAAAATTAGGGTCTTGCAAAACACTACTCCCTACCCCACCAAAATTCCACTGCCACCTATCTACAGATGTCGATAAGTCCGTAAACTGGACTAAGCTGTTAAAGTTATTTGGCTCGTCAGGAGAGAATGCAAAATCTGCCGTAGGACCTTCTAATATTCTTATCCATGAAGGAAATGACCGCGTGGTCTCGCAACCTAAAGGCGATACAATATTTAAGCTAACTGAATAGTTACCTGGCTCTTCATATATATGAGTCGGGCTTATCTCAGTACTTATAGTCCCATCTCCTAAGTCCCATTCTATATCATATGTAGAATCTATAGGCATCGAAAGATTATTAAAAAATATCTCTGCGGGCGTACATCCTACAAAATTTGATGGCTCGACTAAAATGAGGTCTGGGGCTGGAAAGTAGTCTACATCTACAATAGCAAAATCTGTACATTCATTATCATCCTCTACCACTAATCTTATCGGCAATGAGCCTGGATCAGGGAACATAGAACTGGGATTCATATCATCAGCAAATTCTACATTCTGATAACTCCAACTCCAGTCTACAATACCTCCAGCAGCACCAGTCACGGAAAGATCTGTAAAGTCTATAGGACCAGCAACACAAGTATCATAATCAAAAGTAAAATCTGCATCTATGCTGGGGAATATATTTATAAAGAAACAAGCAGAATCAGAACAGTCTGTACCTTCATTGAGAATCATCCTACCTTGGTACTCTCCTATCCCTGGGAATGTCACATCTATATCACGTACTTCTGGCCCTCCTTCTACATCATTTAATACAGATCCGTCAGGATTAAAGAACGTCCAGTGATAAGCAAAAATATTGTCCTCCTGTCGGCTATCATTAATGATAGAAATCGTGTTCTCTCCACAAGAGTTTATAGCAAATCCTTTACAATCATCCATGCCTGTACCGCCGACTGGATCGATAACCTCATTGTCAAATTCTGCGATAACGGTAGGAGTACATGTCACTACATTAAATTGGAAATCTCTTCTTATCGTACTTAATAAAATTCCATTTCTGAATTCCTCTACGCAGACACCTACTACAAACTGACCTACGGTCTCTGGTGTACCTGTAATTATACCCGTCAGAGGATCTATCGATACAACAGGATTACCAGCTAAAGGCATCTGAGCGGTAAATGGAGGCGTAAATACGACATTACCATATCCAGGTCTACACTCAGCAGGATTAGGCCTTACACATTCGCAGCAACCCATGTTACCGCCTGTATTAACATCTACAGTACCACCTGACTCGAATGGAGCACAGAATGTATACCTCAATACATCTCCCTCAGGATCGATATCAGTAGCAGAATGATCAAATAATAAATCAAGACCTCGGCAGATAAATATAGGTGGAAATTTCTGAAATTGTGGACTCGAATTTCCTGCATTCTGAGCCGCCGCTGATATCTCTATATCAAAAACAGCACCTGTATCTCCAGGGTCTCTTATGTTATTGATTGTATTATTACGACAACATCTTTGATAGGCAATTAGATAATTGCGATCTATCATATCAAACGTATATTCGAATTTATAATTAGTTTTCTCTACACCAACATTGTCCGGTTCATCTACACATGGGTCATCGTCTGCGACAACAGGAATTACAGTACCATTCCCCTGATTTTCAGAATCTATAAAATCCCAGCTGCCATCGGGCTGCTGCTCATATATTCCGAATATTGCAGGACTATCAAACTGAGCACCCATACTTTCTGTGTCTCGATACATTACAAACTCGATACTATAAGTCACCTCAGTAGTATCACTATTATATCTTACGAAAGTGTAATAAGCCTCACCACCTACAATGTGAGCTGCGGTCATAACATTTATGGACAGAACAGTAAGAATTAAGATGAGTAGGTGCCTTATAACTTTCATATTATCTTAGGTTAATTACATTTTTTGTACACACATAATGCTACTAATATCCATAAATGCTATAAATCGTTGCATTATTAGGAGGATTTGTACAATAATTTAAAGGTATAAAATTAAAGTTATCAGATTATCGTTTATACCTCAAGTTAATCTACAATTCCTTAATGTAACGAAAGACACTTTGGTTTGATTATATATGGATAATATATTAAATGAGGAGCATAAGGCTATAGAATGCCTTAGAAATGGTGGTGTAATTCTCTGTCCTACAGATACAATATGGGGTCTCAGCTGTGATGCCTTAGATCATGATGCCGTAAGAAAAATCTATCGCATCAAAGACAGACCTGAAAATAAACCCTTAATCTTACTTGTACACTCGGTAGAGCAACTAAAAAAATATATCGTAGATGTACACCCAAGAATAGAAACACTCTTACATTATCATAGAAGACCTGTAACAGTCATCTATGAAGCCAATGACTCCCTACCCGACTACTTATCAGATGATAAAGGAACAGTTGCTATCAGAGTAATTAAAGAGCCAAGTCTAAGTAATATAATATCAGAATTAGATCACCCCATTATATCCACAAGCGCTAATATCTCTGATACCCCATCCCCCATATCTTACAACGATATAAGTCACGAGATTATAAATAATGTAGATTATATACTATATCCAGGAAGCACCAATAACAACAAATCAAAATCATCAATGCTGATCGGCTTTGATGATGAAGGGGAATTAATTTTCTTCAGAAAGTAAAGCAAAAGTGGACTTCTTATCACTGATAAGATCTAATGCTTGCATAATGTAGGGATCATCAAGATTGAGAAATTGCTGATAAGAAGTCATACCTTCTTGCATCCTCTTTAATCGAGCTTGGATATAGCGGTCAGTATCAGCATCACATCTGTTAGATAGTTTGTCCACATCTTCTACAAATTCTCTATCGATAAATTTTTCTAATCCACTCTCAGAAAGTGTATTTATATCGACATCATATGATTGTGACCTTACCATCTCATCTATGATATAGTAATCTATGTAATCATATAGCGTATAACAAGAGAGATTATAATCATCTTCTAATCTTATATCAGGAGTAACACCACCTCCTCCTATGACAGTACGGTTAAGCATCATCGTCGTATAATCTGAAGTATCTGCTTCAAATGTATTCTCCTCACTATGATAAGACTTTTGGATAAGTCTTCCTGACGGTGTATAATATTTAGATACTGTCAGTCTCAATGCACCTCCATTACTTAATGGAAATATCTCTTGTACCAAGCCTTTACCGAAAGATGATTGCCCCACTATAAAGCCTCTATCCCAATCCTGCACTGCACCAGCTAATATCTCACTACCAGATGCAGAATTTTCATTGATGAGAACGGCAACTTTTCCAATATTAAAAAACTGCCTTCCGGTAGTTCTATATTCTTGCTTCTTTCTATTAAGCCCTTCTGTATAAGTCAGTAGCTTATCTTTATCTGCGAATAATTGTGATAGTATATTAATTGTCTCAGGTAGAAATCCGCCAGGGTTATCTCTCAGGTCTATAACGAGATTGATGACCTTATCCTTGCTCGCGACCCGCTCTAATGACTTAATGAATTGCTCATAGGTATTAGAATTAAATCTTGATATCTTCAGGTAAGCTGTTGCATCAGCTACAATATAAGATAGATCAGCTGACTGTAGCGTTATCTTGGCTGGTACAATATTTATATGCTTTTCATTAGGTTCTCCTATTGGCTTATATGTAATCGCTATAGAAGATGCTCCCTTTTGCTTGAGCAATTTGCTCATAGTTCTAAAGCTTGTCTTATTACCTGATATGGTATCCTCATTGATACTTAAGATCGCATCTCCGACTTGTAAGCCTTGCTCAAATGCAGGACTATCTTCCCTAACTTGAGTAATATAGAATGTATCTCTTAACTTAATAGTCTCTATGCCCACACCAGTGTAGACGCCTTCCATTTTTTCATTATGTTCATCAAATTCTTCAGGCGTGATATAACTTGAATGCGGATCCAGTTGATTGAGAATATGATTAATCGCATCTACTGCAATCGTATTTTCGTCGAGGCTATCAACGTAATTTGTTTCTATAAATCTGAGTATCTCTTCGATTCTACCATCACTGGATTGATGAGACTCCATAGTGGTTTTATTCAGTTGTACTAAGGAGATGTTATCATTAATAAAATTCATCTTATATCCAGCAAGCAAACCTATTGCGCTAGCTAAAGCTATTGCTATAGGTAATAATATCTGCTTACTGGAAGGATTATGCTTGGATGGCATATAATTATTGATGATTTATTTATAAGATATACATAATACAACATAAACTTATCTATTTTTCAGTTGGAATATTGAAAAGTTTTGGATAAAATAGAATTTCCACTATGAAGAAAGTGTACAAACCAGATGATGTAGACCTAAAAATACTGTCCATACTCATGAAGGATGGTAAGGTAACTTACGCTGAGATAGGTAAGGCGCTATTTATCTCTGGAGGCACTGTACACGTCCGTATCAAGAAACTTATGGAGGCAAAAGTCATACTTAATACTGAGCTTAAAGTAGACTACGCTAAGTTAGGTTACGATATTACAGCTTTCTTAGGCATCTATCTTGAGAAAAGCAAAATGTATGATAATGTATCTGAAGATTTACTAAAGATTCCAGAAGTATTAGAAGCACATTATACAACAGGCACGTACAGCATATTCGCCAAAGTTATAAGTAAGGATACTAAACACCTCAGAGATACTATCTCAGATAAAATCCAACAGATACCAGGCATACAGCGTACGGAGACATTCATCTCACTCGACAATGCATTTGAGCGTCCACTCTCGACATTCGAACACAAAGCGAACTAATACTATAAAGTTTTTAAAAATTATCTAAGGATATAATTATCCTAAATAATGCTTAAGAAGCTTACTTCTCGATGCAGATCTTAGCTTATTAATAGCCTTATCTTTAATCTGACGTACTCTCTCTCTCGTAAGTCCGAATCTATCACCGATATCTTCTAATGACATAGGATGCTCTATACCTATACCAAAGTATAACTTGATAACATCACACTGTCTTTCTGTTAAAGTATTCAATGATCTCTCGATCTCTCTTCTTAGTGACTCAGAATATTCAAGCTTCTTGTCAGTACCTGGCGTACCGATATTCTCTAATACATCGAGTAGAGAGTTATCCTCTCCATCTATAAATGGTGCATCCATAGATACATGTCTAGCAGCTACACCTAAAGTAGTCTCTACTTCATCTGATGTAATCTCAAGAAGATCTGCTAACTCGTGAGAAGAAGGTTCTCTTTCAAACTCTTGCTCAAGTTCAGAGAAAGCCCTGTTTATTTTATTGAGAGAACCGACTTTGTTAAGTGGTAATCTTACGATTCTTGATTGTTCTGCGAGTGCCTGTAAGATAGATTGTCTAATCCACCATACAGCATAAGATATAAATTTGAATCCTCTGGTTTCATCAAATCTTTGAGCTGCTTTTATAAGACCCAAATTACCTTCATTAATCAAATCACTCAGTGATAGACCTTGGTTTTGATATTGCTTGGCTACGGATACAACGAATCTGAGGTTCGCTTTGGTTAATTTTTCTAAGGCTTCTTGATTACCTGCTTTTATCTTTTTGGCCAGATCGACTTCCTCTTCGGGAGTTAAGAGGTCAACTTTTCCAATTTCTTGTAAATATTTCTCCAATGACTGACTCTCACGATTAGTAATTGACTTGGTAATCTTTAGTTGCCTCATTCAGGTATGTTTAAAGTGTCGGTATTAATTAAGATTTCAAAAGTATAACTAATGAACATAAAACGCAAATGGATTTTTAAGTGCCCAATTACAACCATTTAAATGATAAACTATCAAAAATTGTTCACCTATGATTAGTTTTTACCGATAATTATTTTTCCTTTGCAAGAATTATGTATATTATCGGTCTATAAAATTAATAACCAAATACTTACAAATAAATATTTTTTTAATGAGTAGAGAGAAAGTTGACATGGAATTTATATTTAAAGCCTCTCCGGCTATATTATATAAGTTTATCACTGCCCCAGAATGCTTAGTGAATTGGTTCTGCGAAGGTGCTGACCTCAAAGAAGACGAGTACGTATTCTCGTGGGAAGGTTCTGAAGAAGAAGCAACCCTTGTAGATGATATCGAAGAAGAAAGATTAAGATTCAGATTTGCAGAAGGCGAAGAGGGAGAATATCTCGAATTCAGGATGTACAAATCCGATATTACCTTACAGACGATATTAGAAATAACAGACTTCTGTGACGAAGGTGATGACAAAGAACAAAGAGATTTCTGGAATACACAGATAGCTCAGTTACGCATCGTTTGTGGCGGTTAATTAGACAACCCCTGTAACGACACCTAAACCATGACAATTCAATATCCAGATTTTACGGCTTTAATACTAAGACTCGGTTTTGGTCTCTACATGCTAATGGGCCATGGTCTAGGAAAATTAATGAAATTATTCTCTGGAGAAGAGATACAATTTTTCAGCTTCCTTGGACTTCCTGCTAACATATCCTTAGGGCTCGCAGTCTTTGCAGAGTTTATAGCATGTATATTTATCATCATAGGATATAAAACCAGATTAGCCGCTCTACCCCTTATCATAACTATGCTTGTCGCAGCATTTGTAGTCCATGGTTCTGACCCATGGTTCATGTATGGCACAGAAGGAGGATCTAAAGAACCAGCTATAATATACCTCATCGGCTTCTTAGCGATATACTGTCTTGGTTCTGGCAAGTACTCTGTCGATGACAGAAGTTATAATGTAGTGTAGCAACATTATAACCATCTTCCTTCAATAATAGTCTACGTATTTCTCACGCATAGTAACATTTAATAGTAGAATGTCGGTTACATTATTATAGTATTAGTCTATCTCTGCGTTAAAAGTAAGCTTTAGAGTAATGCAATAAAAAAGGAGACTTGATCGAAACCAAATCTCCTTCAGAGTATTTTTTATATTGTAAATAATATTTTACTTTTCAGCTACATCTGCTTCAGCTTCTGCGTAGTCAGATTCTATAAATTTCTTACCATCCCACTTACCTAACCAAGCACAATTCTCTGGCTGAGTCTTGAGGTAATGCTTGTATGCATCAATTGCTACCTTCTTCTCTAATCTTTTTATGGTAATATTATTGTTGAATCCTTTTCTAATGTTGAAGTAATAAATTCCCTTTCCGTATTCAAACTTTTTAGTACGAGGTCTAGACATATTTTAATTTAAGTTTTACTTATAAATAATATAAAAGAATGAAGGCGCTTCTCACACTCATACAAATTACCTCAGATCTAAAGAGATCATGCTGTAGATTATAATTATAATTGTTGAAATTTGATTGGATAAGTGCAGATACCTTGCTTCTTCATATACCATTGTCAAACGGTTAAAAATTTAAAATAGTTCGCATGTAAGGATCTTTTATCACATATAATTAATCATAAACTATAATATGCTTATTTTCAATCATTTAATAATCATCACGATATTCAGTAAAATATAAACAATGAAGTTATCAAGCCCATTCTATACACTATTACTAATGTCAATTCTACTTATTTCTTGTTCTACTAAGAAATCTATAGATACTAAGACACACGATATAGCAATTAGAAAAGTACTATTAGCACAACAGAAAGCATGGAATAAGGGCAATATCGATGCATTTATGAAAGGATATTGGAATGATGAAGCCATGACATTTGTCGGTTCAAGGGGTGTTAATTATGGCTGGAAAACGACACTCGATAATTACAAAAAAAGCTACCCAGACTCCGACACTATGGGTAAGCTACATTTTGATGTTATCGAACTGAGGCCCTTATCTTATGATTCTTATTATATGCTTGGTCAATATACTCTGACGAGAAAAGAAGATAAACCTACCGGATATTTCAGCCTTATATGGCAGAACATAAATGGACAGTGGGTAATTACTTCAGATCATACATCAGGGTAAGAAATTATTCAATCCTTAATATATTTTTAAATAAACTAATTTCTATAGTTAATAAACTTCTAATACTCATATAACATTAACCCATTACTATATATTTATATTAAAATTAGAACCTATGAAATTATTGACAATTCTATTATTCGTTATTGGTGGATTAACTTTTGTCAGTTGTGGAGATGACAACAACCCAGATCTTCCAGAATGTATTGATGCAGAACTACAAACCTTTATTACTGAAGCGTGTGAAGGTACCGCAGATCTTACGCTATGGAGATTCAGAGGACAAGACGTCTACTGCTTTGCATACGGAACTTGTATCTCAGATACTTACGCTGATATTTTTGATGCGGATTGTAATCTTATTTGCACACTAGGAGGTATATCTGGCAACAACAATTGTGATGGTACAATCTGGGATCAGAACGCAACTTATATAAGACTGTTGTATCAGAATTAAACAAATAAAGAAAGACAACTTTATACTGTGATAAAAGCATTTATTTAATGCTTTTATCACATATAAGATCGTAAGTGTTTATTAAATTCTATTCGATATTGTGTTCTTAATTTATATCGCTGTTCAATTCAAAACCTAAATTCAATACTTCGTTTAATTCGATAAATTCATTGACTTCAGTGTAGTGATTAGTTTTCATCTTATATCTTTTACCCCCATACTTAGATTCATGCATTTCACCCATTATCCAGAGTAACTCACTAAGCTCGCAAGCACCTTCTCTGTAACTTTTGTATAAATATTGAATCAGTTCTAACTGCTCATCGTAATTATGATTATGACCGATTATTATTGGGAATGCATTTAGTGCAAGTTCATGATACAATTCTGATTTCTCAGGATATCCGTGAATCTCTAAATATGTCTTCAGTTTAATAAATATTCTTCCATCTTGCTCAATAGAATTTTTCAAATAATCTTTGTGTTCGTTTGAGTAATGTCCAAATTTAACTACTATCTCAGCATCTTGACCTTTTCTTAAGTTCTGATCTTCCCTCCAAAGATTATGAAGGTATTCACTTTTTTGTTTTGGTGTCTCAAGTCCTTTAATATCGTTGATTTCAACTTGGGTAAGTTTCACCTTTGTTCTTCTTAGCTCTCTATAAAAGGCTTCATCTTGCTTAGCGTAATTACGAATTTGACATTCTACAACTTTACCCTTAGCATTCTTATAGTAATCAAAAGTATGCTGATCTCGAATAAATATCTTTTTTAAAGAATCATGCGTGATGGAATCGCCATCAAAATTCCTTACAGTCAATTCCTTAATAATTGGCTTATTAAAATTTTGGAATAAGTCCAACAGCTCATTCTGACTCAATTTTGTGAGGCCTGTAGACTCCTTTGGAGAAAAACACCCAACAAATATGAAAGATGCAATCAATATCAGTATTAGATAAATAGTATTAGCTCTTCCATTTTTGGTAATTATCATTTTAATTTTTTTAACATTAATTGATAAGGATATGAATCAACCATAACAAAGATATATAGTAAAAATTAGCTAAAATCTCGTATATCACTTATGTCACCTACACTCTACTCCACCTCGATACTTTAGGGACAAGATACATACTGAAGTACTGCACAAATAATACAATAACTGCCCACTTGATGCCGCAAAATATCATTACGCCTATAAAACAAAGTAGCAACCAAGGCGGGAATATCAATGCTCCAAATGCAACTTTCATAGAAGCTACGAAGTGCTTATTTGATGTCTTACCAAGTATAAAAGTCAGAATTCCTATAGCTGGAAGATTGGGGATATAAAGAAGATACTTGATTAGCTTGACCCAACTATGAGTTTTAGTATTCGTCTTAAAAGAGCCGTCAGCTATCTGCTTTCTTAATGAATCAAATTGCACGTTCTCATTCTTCCTATTGAATACCTTTAACTTAGATTGGTAGTCATCGGTTTTTTCTGGGATGAGAAGTTGATCCTTTATCCCTTCACTGACGACATTAATTAATGCTCGGTATCCTTTATTCTGGTGGATCTTAAACTCATCCAAAAATGGTGGTACCGATATAGGAGTACCATAACTAAGAATCAACTTATGACCTGAGTGGTATGAGTTAAAATAATTAATTCCGAAGGGTACAATCTTAATTTCTTTATCTAATTCTAATTGGGTATTCATTGCAATACGGACGACACCTTTTGTAAGTGGACGTAAGTAAGCTAAGTCTTTCTGACTCCCTTCTGGAAAGATGAGAATCCTTTTATTCTCCTTGAGCAACTCCGAGCATTTGGCAAATATGGCATCATTTAATGACAGCTTATTGATACCGTCAAGCATCCTATAGATAGGCATCATATTGATAGCTCTGAGAAACTTCCCTAATGCCCCTTTAAATACATCAGATCTTGCAAGGAAGTAGATGGGTTCCTTAGAGAACACAGCGAGCAAAATAGCATCTAAGAAGGCACTCTGATGATTAGCGGCAAAAATAACAGGCGTCTGACCCTCAGGAACATTGTCCTTTCTATTAAATTCTATATCGCTGAAATAGCACTGGATAGAAGTCCTACATAATGCTTTCAATATTGGATACAACATATTTTCTATACTTTATTCCATATAAATGATAAAACAAATCCAGTTACTATATGCCATATCCCCCACCAAGCAGCAACAATAGCCATGCCTCCTAATCCCGAAAAAAAACTAAAAATCAATAATAACCCTAATCCTGAATTCTGTATACCTACCTCAATACTTATTGATTTTACATCTGACTGCCTTAATTTCATAATCTTTCCCATGCCTAATCCCGACAAGATTGCTATAAGATTGTGTAATAATACAACAAAGAATACCAGTGCTATATAGGATAGAAAATAATCATAGTTAGCAGCAAATGCACCAATAACTATTAAGACAAATAAAAGCATAGATGCGACTCGCAAAAATGATTTTATACGAATAGCTATATTCGGAAAAATCTTAACGAATATCTGGCCGACAATAATAGGGATCACGATTATCAATAAAATAGCCTGCATGACCTCCCACCAGTCCAATGAGACAACTTTCATAATCTCTCTCGTCGGTCCATAAAGATTACCATAAAAAGTCAATAAAAGTGGTGTTAATATAATAGCAAGAACACTTGATACACATGTCATCACTATAGACAATTCCACATTCGCCTTAGCAAGAGAGCTAAAAAAATTAGAGATATTACCACCTGGACAGGCTGCTACCAGAATCATCCCTAAGGCAATACTTGCTTGCGGTTTAGTAGCTACTATAAGAATGTAAGTTAAGAATGGGAGAACAGCCCACTGTGCTGTTAGTCCAGTAATGAGCGCCTTAGGAGCCTTTATCACTTCTATAAATAGAGCCTTATTAAGATCTAATGATATACCAAACATGATTATAGCCAGACAAATATTCAGTATCCATACAGAGGATGCGTTGAAATTTAAGATGACTTGGTCAATGGTATTCACGATGGAAAGATAGACAGATATAAAGACATTAAAAATATCAAGACATATTTGTAGAAGCCATCCGGATCGATCTCAGATCTTACATCGATCATGATATAGCGATGGTGATGATGATGGATTAACTTTCTTGCTTTGATATTTACATCAAAATCATTTAGCAACAACAAATTGTTGACTTACGCGTCCATTCTCAGTTTTGATTGATAACACATATGATCCGTCAATAATTGATGACACATCGATTTCTGAAGCATCTCCACTTATTACTAATTGGCCTTTCATATCTACAATATCCCAACTAATAATGTCACCTGAGAGGTTATTAATATATAGTCGATCGAAAGTTGGATTAGGGCTTATCGTAATTAATGATTCTATATCCGTGTCAGATGTAGAGACTGATTCATTGAGCAGGTCACCCCTATAAGCACCATTGCCATGAGTGGCAATCCAGAGTTTTCTATCAGATTTAGAAATCTTTAAGTCTAATACAATTGCAGCCATAGGCATACCTTCAGAATACAACTCCCATTCTGGCTCATCTATATACTCCCCAGCGACGATATAGTTAGCAGAATATACTGCGATATCAGTACCGAAGTATATGATTCCTTCAGCTTCATCTATGGCAATTGCGTTACCCGGAACATCAGGTAGGTCGGTGTCTATTGGAATCCAGTTATCACCACCATCATTGGTTCTAAAAAGGTGCCGTGTTCCGAATCCACTAAAGCAGACAAAAGCAACAGACGGATCGTCATCAGAAACTACTATATCGTTAGGTACTCTATTATCTGGTAATCCATTGTTACCAGAAGTCCATGTCACTCCTCCATCAAAAGTAGAGAGTACATTAGCAGGAGACGATTGCGGCGCTGTGGCAACATAGACGATATCTGAGTTTTCACTATGCACATCCATTGCGAATATTGGATTTCCATCATCAATGAATTGGCCCATTGTAATTTCTGACCAAGTGTTTCCTCCATTAATACTTTTATACACGTATTTACTACCAGCATACATCACGTCCGGCTCATTAGGTGAGACTACAAATGGACTTATAAATAATGGATCATCTCCTTGAGTAAAAACCGGCTGTATGTAATTGTTGAAAAGCTGCCCATTATTAAGTGATCTCAGAATATATAAATTTTGCGCAGAGGCATAGACGATATTATTATTCTGTTGATTAATAGCAGTCCAGCTACCATCACCTCCGCCACCACGTTGCCATCTGTTACTTCCTCTAAATAATACAGTAGAGTTATCCTGCAGTCCTCCCAATGCAAAATCTCCATCCGTATCAGAAACACTAAATCCATTATAGAATTGTGTCGTCTGCATACCACCGTTAGCAGATAGATAATTGAATCCATTATCAAAAGAGAGAAATACACCCCCATCACAAGCCACGATAATTAGGTCCTTTATAGTTGGGTGATATGTTACAAAATGGCTATCCGCATGGACATAATCTGGAGGTCCATCTGGACCATTAATAGGAGGTGTACCTTGTGTAACGCCACCTTTTATATCTGTTGCAAAACTAAGGCCTCCATCTCTACTCTTATGTACTTGTATACCCACCGCTATCATATTGTTATCGTCGACAGGATCTATTGCAATATCGTGAGCAAACCAACCCTGGAATCTGGAGTAGTCGAAATCATTAATCTTATCGAATGTACGGCCGTTGTCTGTGGACTTCATAAGTTGAGTTGCTCCGTTTTCAGAAGTAAATCCATTACCTATAGAAGCATATAATATATTCGGAGTGGCAGTAGATCGCGTTAATAATATCTTACCTTGAAAATCATCGTGGGTTCCTGTCTTCTGCCATGAGCTACCACCATCTTCTGTATAATATATACCGCGTCCATCTGTGCCTAAATTTCCAAAAGCCGCTACAACAAAGTCGTCATCTTCTGGATCTATATCTATATCCGTCGCCATAATTATATCGTTTATCAGACTCCAATTGTCACCTGCATCTATAGATTTATAGATACCTTCTGTTGTAGCTGCATAGACGACATCAGGGTTAATGGGCGATACCTTAATCATCCACACACCATGCTTCTGATTGTAACTCCAATCTAAGCTTTTCCTCCAAGTGAGTCCTCCATCTATTGATTTTAGAATTCCTAAGCCATAAGACCCTCTTGTACTACGATAAGCACCGTCAGTACCTGTATCAAAATAATTATATACCTCTCCTGTACCTATGTACATCACCATACTATCCTGTGGAGCAAACTCTATCGTACTTACTCCAAGAATAGGAAAACCCGTCTCTACATATTCCCATGATTGTCTTAATCCTAAGTTACGACTTCGCCACAATCCTCCACTTGCAGAGCCAGCGTATATGGTTCTTTCTGCTTGAGGATTAATACCTACCGTGAGCGTACGCCCCGTTGTATTAAGTGGTCCCATAGGCTCTATTCCATTGGCTTTATAGTATGGAGAATTTAGAAATTGCTTTTGGTGCTTTTCAAATCCTAAAGTATATGCACTATCGGGGATCTGTTCATTAGGAAAAGCTCTGACGTGGTTCCACAACTCTAATGCTTTAAAAGCTCCAGGGACTTTCTGATTGTGAGGTATCTCATTCTTAAGACTTAATTTATATAAAGAAAATACTAACAAGACAGCGGCAACAACAAAGAGGAGATTTTTCATTCATATAAGTTTGTATGGACCAAAATCCAAATTATTCGATATGCAGAACTTTAGATATTTTAATATGACATAGTTCTACATACACTTTAAAGTTAACATTAATCAAGCTGATTAATACCATAAATCGTATAAATGTAAAACTGATATGAACTAATAATACTTACGGTAGTATTTATGCCGAGGAAAGTGAAGATTTTATAAAGGTAAGAAATATAGATAAGTAGAAGTATGGAGATATCAAATCATAATATACTTCAAACCTATAAATACATAGTCTGACTAAAAAAACCTAAATCAATTAGGGTTGGTGTATGTCTTTCTTTACCAGAAATTTATTTTTAAAATATGGGAAGATTATAAACCCACTTAGCATACCCAATACTATTGTCTCAATAATTATAATCGCATCTATAATAAACAACTGAGTAATAGAATCTGCCAAAAGACTATATTTCTGAATTGAAAATTCTGGGTTAATAAAATACAGATTGGTATTAAAAACAGCTATCACAAGTCCTGTTATTAAAGAAATTGTAGCAGCCGAGCCTATATATTGTGCAACAAACTCTTTGTAAGTCCAATCTTTTATTCGCTTATGATAGAATGTAATTAGACCGATTATGAGAATAATATACTTGACATATTTGACGGGAGAACCACCATGATTACCTGATATGGCCAGAACACCTAAGAAAAGAGATGATAAGACTCCAACTGTAAGACCGGTTTTTATTGTTGCACTCATAAAGAAGTATTTTTGTTCATCGAAGCATTGAATATTCCGCTGATATAACTTCATAAGTAAGAATATTGTTCAGTCTTAAGTATCAACAAAATAATAAAATAACTTGCAAAATGCAGGTCAAAAAAACCAGAACGTTAAATGCATCCATCAATTAAACAATTATGATTGTTTCATAGTATTGTATAAGGTGTACTACAAACCAACTGTATCCGTTCTATACGCGATAATATAATTTAACTGTAGAAGTAGAATAGAAAAGAAATTTATGATGGAGAATACGCTTAAATTATTTGAAGAAATCGCAGTCGAATTACTTCAGGACGAAAAAATTAATCCAGTTGCGGAATATATCCCATCTGAGAGTCTTTTTGAATCAACAGATATTGCATTAAATAAAAATGGAATCTCAGATTTAGAACTAAAGAAAGTCCTTAAAGACTTAGTATTAAAAACTCCAAGGACGGCAACCAAAGGTTTTTTTAACCAACTATTCGGTGGTAGAAATGACAAAGCTGTACTCGGAGATTTGCTAGCCGTTATGCTTAATAACAGCATGTATACTTACAAGGCAGGTGGCCCGCAGATAGGGGTCGAGAAAATTCTCATAAGAAAGATATGTGATATGATCGGCTGGAATATAAACTCTAACGGTACGATAGCCCCTGGTGGGTCGATGACTAATTTCATGGCATTGCTCATGGCCCGTGATGCCCACGATACGCTTATCCCCTACGCTGGTGTCAGCAAAAAAATGACCGTCTACACTTCCAAAGAATCACATTATAGTATCGCTAAAAATGCAACTTTCGCTGGCATAGGAAAAAATCAAGTAAGATACATAGATACAGACGCTCAAGGTGTGATGAGCATAACACATCTATCGCAGGTAGTAGAAGAAGATGTAATGAATGGATACAGCCCTGTAATGGTTAACTGTACGGCTGGCACGACAGTCTTAGGTGCATTCGACCCCATAATAGAAGTACGAGAGATATGTGACAGACACAACATGTGGCTACACGTGGATGGTGCTTACTGCGGCTCTGTATTGTGGAGTAAGGAGTATGGACATCTTATTGAGGGTGTAGAGCTTGTAGACTCTTTTAGTGTAAATGCTCATAAGATGATAGGAACACCCCTATCTTGCTCTGTCATTGTTGTCAAGAACGAAAAACATCTACACGACTCTTTCTCAAATGATGCAAGCTACTTGTACCAGACTGATCAAGATGAATTTAACCCCGGAAAAACTTCTATACAATGCGGTAGAAGAAACGATGCTTTAAAGTTCTGGACACTATGGAAAAGTGTCGGTACCTCTGGTATAGAAAAGATCGTTGACCACCAATTTGCTCTGGCAGATTGTGCAAGAGATTATATAAAGTCCAACCCAGATTATAAACTATACAGTTTCGATGATTCGATATCTGTATGTTTTAACTATAAAGATATTCCAGCTCGGACGCTTTGTACAGCCCTCTATGAGAAGTCCAAACTGATGGTCGGATATGGCTCCTTCCAAGAGGATGAGTTTGTACGATTTGTTACTATCAATGCTCAGAATTCTAAAGAAGAGATATTGGAATTCTTTAAAGTATTAGAGGAATTTGTAGAGGTTGAATTAGGAGTAGAAGTTTAGGAGGTCGAGGCAGTAATATGTATAGCCGTAAGAGGTCAGGAGACGTTTGCTCGAATAGCAGCAAGAGGTCAAGAGACCTTTGCTCGATTCAGTTACTCCATTTAATGCAAGTAAATTCCAATTAACTGAGAGGAAGGGCTCCAGACCTCTCCTCCGAAGCTACAAGAGATATAAAGATCTTTGCAGTATCACAAACAGATATACACTTAGAAAACCGCAAGAGGTCAGGATACCTTTGCTCTAAATAGCAGCAAAAGATCAATAGACCTTTGCTCGATTCAGTTATTCAATTAATGCAGGGTAATTCCAATTACCTGAGAGGAAGGGCTCCGAAGCTCGAAACATACTCAAAGACACCACTACCCACCTCTGATCATATTTTATCCCACCATATTTAGGATTTGCCCTTAATTAGTTGAAAATTTGCACGATAATTAGAATAAAAGAAAACAGGAAATAACTGTCCTTTTTCCTTTTATTTAGATTCTTGCATTTGCGAGAATGAAAATTTCAGAGGACTCCGATTCAGGCATCGGATTATTCTTAAGAATTAAAGTATTTATCATATGATTCGTTTCTTTGGCTCAACTCAAGACACCGTTTTTGCTCTTCACACAACTGATACTCTCAGTCCTTCAGATATTGAAAAATTGGAGTGGTTATTTTCTAACAAACCCCTCCTCCAAGAATCAGAAATAACAGAATCATTTATAGGTCCAAGATCTTCTATGATCACCCCATGGAGTACTAATGCAGTCGAGATCATGCAGAACATGGGCATAGATAAGGTACAGAGGATCGAAGCGTTCAAAAGCACTTCGACTCATGGAGAAGACTTTGACCCCATGCTATCAGAAAGCTATAGTAAGCTTGACCAAGAGATATTCGATATAAGTATAACACCAGAGCCAATACAACACATTAATGATATCGCAGCTTATAATATCCAAGAAGGGCTAGCTCTCAGCGATGATGAGATAGAATACTTACAAGCTATAGCAACTAAGAAAGGTCGAAGATTGACAGACTCAGAGATATTCGGATTCTCGCAAGTCAATAGTGAGCATTGCCGCCATAAGATATTCAACGGTACATTTATAATAGACGGAAAAGAAAAGGAGCAGTCCCTATTCCAGCTTATAAAAGAAACTTCTAAAGCTCATCCTAATACGATCGTATCCGCATATAAGGATAACGTTGCTTTTGTAGAAGGCCCTAACGCAGTACAGTTTGCACCAGCAAGTTTAGATAAGCCAGATTACTACAAGAGGAAAAAATTCAAATCTGTCATCTCTCTCAAGGCAGAGACGCATAACTTCCCAACGACTGTAGAACCGTTTAGCGGAGCAGCGACAGGGTCGGGTGGAGAAATCAGAGATAGAATGGCAGGCGGCAAAGGTTCTATACCCCTTGCCGGAACTGCATTATATATGACCGCTTATCCACGTATCAACAGTGACAGATCTTGGGAGAATGGATTCGAAGCCAGACCATGGCTCTATCAGTCTCCGCTTGACATATTGATCAAAGCGTCTAACGGCGCTTCAGATTTTGGTAACAAATTCGGTCAGCCATTGATCTGTGGATCAGTATTGACATTCGAGCATAGTGAGGATGGTACGCATCGTGCTTATGACAAAGTCATTATGCAAGCTGGAGGTGTAGGATATGGTAAAGCAGAACAGGCACTAAAAGATACACCACAGAAAGACGACCTCGTTATCATCATGGGTGGCGACAATTACCGTATAGGTATGGGTGGTGCTGCTGTATCATCGAAGGATACTGGAGATACCGGCGCTACCATAGAACTTAATGCTATCCAAAGGGCAAACCCTGAAATGCAAAAAAGAGTCTCTAATGTTATCAGAGGATTAGTAGAGATGGATGAGAATCCTGTTGTCTCAATCCATGATCATGGTGCAGGCGGACATTTAAATTGTCTATCAGAACTTGTAGAAGATACGGGAGGCAAAATAAATATCGATGCTCTCCCAGTAGGTGACCCTACCCTATCAGACAAAGAAATCATAGGTAATGAATCTCAAGAAAGAATGGGATTGATTATTAACGAAGAAAGTATAAACAGTCTTAATAAGGCTTGTGCTAGAGAAAGAGCACCGATCTATAACGTAGGGAGTGTAACATCTGATCACAAGTTTACTTTCAAGTCTGAGAAGCGTGGAAGTGTTCCTATGGACGTAGAGATGGATGAACTATTCGGTAGTTCGCCAAAGACACTATTAGAAGATGATACACTAGCAAAGCGTTATACAAAAGTAGAATACAATAATGCAGACCTTTACAATTATGTCAAAGACGTCCTCCGTATAGAAGCTGTAGCCTGCAAGGATTGGCTGACTAACAAAGTCGATAGATGTGTCGGTGGTCGAGTCGCTAAGCAACAGTGCTGTGGACCGCTACAGCTTCCACTTAATAACGTAGCTGTTATGGCTATAGATTATGAAGGTACAGATGGCATCGCTACATCAATGGGACATGCTCCCATCGTAGGATTAATAGATGCTGCCGAAGGTGCAAGAAGCGCTATCACAGAATCACTCACTAATCTCGTATGGGCTCCGCTTAAGGATGGATTACAATCAGTCTCTCTATCTGCAAATTGGATGTGGCCAGCAAAGAACAGTGGCGAAAATGCAAGACTTTATGAAGCAGTTGAAGCAACTTCAGAATTTGCGATTGCATTAGGGATCAATATTCCTACAGGTAAGGACTCCTTATCTATGAAACAAAAATACAGCGACAAAGAAGTACTTGCACCAGGGACAGTAGTTATCTCTACCGTCGGACAATGCTCCGATATCAATAATATCGTAGAACCTGTTCTCAAGCAATCAGGTGGATCGTTATATTACATCAACCTATCCCAAGGAGAATACGAACTGGGAGGATCATCTTTTGCGCAGACAAAAAATAAAGTAGGACATACTGCACCTAAGGCGGCTGATCCTAAAAAATTAAAGGATACCTTCGACACCTTACAGTCTCTTATCAAAGCAGGACATATCAACGCGGGGCATGATATATCTGCAGGAGGCTTGATTACTACCCTATTGGAGATGTGCTTCTCTGATAATAACTTAGGAGCTGACATCAACTTAGATGCTCTTAATGCAGATGATATTGTAAAAGCATTACTCTCAGAAAATGCAGGATTAATATTCCAATCAAATGAGGCATCGATTATAGAATCATTCTCACAGCACGACATACAATGTATCGAAATAGGAACCGCCAATAATTCAGGAACATTGAATGTTACTTACAGTAGCGACTCATACAAATTTGATATAGCAGAATATAGAGACACCTGGTATGAGACATCATTCCTTCTCGATCAGCATCAGTCAGGAAAACAGAAAGCACAAGAGAGATACAACAACTACAAGAACCAAGCGCTTAGCTATAACTTCCCCAAGCAATTTTCAGGTCTTAAACCCAATAATGATCAAAAGGACAGACCTAAAGCAGCCATCATAAGAGAGAAAGGCAGTAACTCAGAACGGGAGATGGCACATGCGATGTACTTAGCAGGGTTCGATGTCAAAGATGTGCATATGACAGATCTTATATCAGGTAGAGAAACATTAGAAGACATACAGTTTATAGGAGCGGTCGGAGGCTTCTCTAATTCTGATGTACTTGGATCTGCTAAAGGATGGGCAGGTGCATTTAAGTACAATGAGAAAGCTAAAGCGGCTCTCGATAATTTCTTCAAGAGAGACGATGTCCTTTCAGTAGGCATATGCAATGGCTGCCAGCTGTTCGTAGAATTAAATCTTATCAACCCAGAACACAAGCAGTCCTCTAAGATGACCTTCAATGATTCTCACAAGCATGAGAGTGCCTTCACCTCTGTTACTATAGAAGAGAACAATTCTGTGATGCTATCATCATTAGCTGGTTCTACACTCGGTGTATGGATATCTCATGGAGAAGGAAAATTCGTTCTTCCAGAAGAAGAGTCTAATTACAATATCGTAGGAAAATATGGCTACAGTACCTACCCGTCTAATCCTAATGGCAGTGACTACAATACAGCTATGATCGTCAGCACTGATGGTAGACATCTTGTGACTATGCCACATATAGAAAGGTCAATATTCCCATGGAACTGGGCTCACTATCCAGATGATAGAAACGATCAGATAAGCCCATGGATAGAAGCATTTACTAATGCGAGGGAGTGGATAGAGAAGGGAAAGCGGTAATATGGTCTGAGTAAAATTAAATTTCAAAAATAAAATTACTCAGAAGGTAGCGTAAATTCTTCTGGATAGCTTTTAGTACTTCTGCGATTGGATTTGCACTTATCTATTACAGTTAATTTTATTGCCAAATCTGTACGTAGGAATTACCACATCTATGATGAGCCTCCTGCTGGCAGTCCAAGTATGCTTTATCACTGAGATAGACTAATTGTATGAGAATATAGGCGGCATAAGTGTTAACTGGTATTAATTATGTTTTTACCTCTCGATGATTAAAAAAAAATTCTGATAAAGGAACGAAAGAGTCTCATGGAGCGTTAGTATCTATCCATGCGACAATGGTTGCATAATTAACAAATAATGGGGCTGAACGGTATTGACAGGAAAGAATACTGATTTGTAAGCATGCCGGAGCACTGATCAATTACTTCGTTCAAATAGTGATCACAACAATAATTGGCGACAACAGATTCGCATTAGCTGCCTAATTTAGAATTAGCATAGCTTTTTGCTCTTAATAGGAGGACGTCTGATAGACCTATATGTAGAGTATAATGACCGCTACGCTTAGCGCTGGCACTCGGAATAGGAAAGTGAAGACTTCGATCACTTTCCGAAGTAAAGAAGATAAGCAGATGGTTGGTTGCTTGTACACCTGCCTGAAGTCGAAAATCTAAGAACAAGCTAAGCATGTAGAAAGCCTATGAGTGCTTTGTCTGGACCAGAGTTCGAATCTCTGCAGCTCCACATTTTAACCTACACATTCTATCAAATAGAATCAAGATGCCCATTTACTGGGCATTTTTTGTTTGTGCCTATACAAAATATATCATATTAATACAGAATATAAGTGAGCCTTAGGTGACCCAATGAGATCTAGAGAAAATGACTCACTTTCAGGTATTTAATTATCTGAATATCAGTCACTTATATTCAATTTATATTATATTTTGATCCTTAAATTCCGTATCTTAGGGATTATGAACAAACAAAAATTTAATCATGCTAAATCAAAGTAATTCAACAGTTTATGTTAATTTTTTCGTGAGGAAAAAAGTTGACTCTAAAGGAAAAGTACCGATCTATTGCAGGCTTACTGTAGATAGAAAAAGAAGTGAAATCTCAATCAATAGAAAAGTTGAACTTAATAGATGGGATAATAAAAGAGGAACTTTAAAAGGTAATAAGCAAGACGCTAAGGTGCTGAAAGAATATATGATGAAGGTAGAAACTGATATTAGAAGTATTGAAAATGATCTTAAGGCTAACAATAGGCTTATTACAGCTCTTATACTTAAGAATAAGTACCAATGTAAGGATGAAGTAAAAAGAACCGCTGTAGGAGAGTTTGAAAGGCATAATCAAAGGATGCTGGAACAAGTAGAAAGTGAACTATATGTTTTAGGCACATATAATCGCTTTGTGACGACGCTCATGCATTTGAAAACATACATGAAACTAAAGCTGAATAAAGATGACATGCTACTTACTGAACTTGATTTTTCTTTTATTGATGACTTTGATCACTACTTAAGAACAGTCAGAAAGTGTAATAATAATTCAACACTTAAATATGTAAGAAACTTTAGAAAGATAATCAATAACTGTGTCGATAACGATTGGCTACCTAAAGACCCTTTTGTTAAGTATAATGTAAAGCTCAAAGAGGTACATAGAGTACCACTAACCTCTGAGGAATTAACCACTTTTGAAAATAAAGTATTTGAAATTCCTCGTTTAGATATTGTTAGAGATATTTTTGTTTTCTGCTGCTATACTGGCTTGGCTTATATAGATGCTACTCAACTAACTAACGATGATATAGAAATTGGTATTGATGGTAAGAAGTGGATATCTATAAGAAGGCAGAAAAGTGAGACTCCTTCTAATGTGCCAATCTTACCACCTGCAATGCGAATATTAGATAAGTACAAGAATCACGAAGAGTGTGTTGTAAAAAACAGTGTTTTACCAGGTAGGTCTAATCAAAAGATGAATGCATACCTAAAGGAGATAGCTGATATATGTAAAATTACTAAAAAGCTTTCAACCCATATTGCTCGCCATACATTTGCAACAACTGTTACGCTTTCGGAGGGTGTCCCAATTGATGTAGTTTCTAAAATGTTAGGTCACAAGAATATTAGGACGACCCAGATTTATGCTAAAACTACCAACCTTAAAGTAATGAACGAGATGGATTTATTAAAAACTAAATTAGCTGTTAAAAAGAAGGTAATGTTAGAAAACAAAAAGAAAGCGATATGAAGAATCTTATGTTATTTGCTGCACTATTTACTATTACCGTTCTATTTTCTTGCAAGGACAGTTGTAGTAATATGCCTTCGTCTTTTTCAAGCTATAGTGATGCTTATGAGGTAATTAATAATACGAGTTGGAAAATTGATAAATCAATTAGGTCAATTAATAGTAGCTGGGTTAATAGTGCTTCATATAAAAGCTGTGATGGTGAGTTAGGGTACTTTATCTATCAAACTAATAAAGGAAAGTCTTATACCCACTCTAATGTACCGATAGACATCTGGTATGAGTTTGTTGATGCAGATTCAAAAGGTAAATTTATTCGAGCTAAGCTAAAAGGTAGGTACAGACTTTCGATCAGGTAATAGCTATTTTAATTGTACCACTTTTTAGGTCTATAGTGATAAGGTAGTAATTACCTTATCACTTTTTTTTATGTCGTTATATAAGATAGTATGTGTGTAGATATTTGTACCAAAGTAAGAAATGTCCATTAAACATATGCATTTATTAGTGTTAACTTATTGAAGCTATACGTAATGCTATGCAATCTACAGGTAGTGAGATAAATTAATTAGTTACTAATATGTAAACTACTGTATATAAGTATTTTATATTCATTTTTATTGAAAATTTTCTTCCAATTTCTTGCATCCAATACAGCGGTTATATAAATTTGTGTAGTTTTTATATCATCTGGTTATCTCCAGATTTTTCCCACTTTATTTTATTATCAATACAAAAATTATCGAAATTAAAATTGTCACTAAATCTGATCTTGAAAACTTAAGACTTGAATTAAGATCAGATATCGAAGACCTACTGAAAAAGGTCAACTCCCCTAACTCTTCCCCGTTCTTAAGAACGAAACAAGTTTTAGAGATGCTAAACATCTCGCAAACGAGTCTCAACACTTACAAAGCACAAGGCCTTCTAACCGCCTACAAATTTGCTGGCAATCTCTACTATAAATATGATGAGATCATTGATGCCATCGAATCTAATAAGCAACCATAGAGGAGCTTAGTTAAGTATTTTTTTTAATCTATAAATTTTTTTCTAATTTTTGGATTGTTTTGTTGTTTTCATTTCTTTTA
>ENA-ORXT01001113-ORXT01001113.1-marine-metagenome-genome-assembly--contig:-NODE-1113-length-37664-cov-4.618325_pt1 | contig 37664 bp, 35 predicted proteins | sample MGYA00237868_ERZ511482 | MGnify/ENA metagenome assembly ERZ511482 | reverse complement strand
GTCCTAGGCCTACCTGCTGAGAAGCTTTGGGTAACGGTTTACGACGAAGACGAAGAAGCTGCAAATATTTGGATTAATGAGATTGGCTTCCCAGCTGACCGCATTAGTCGCATCGGTGATAAGCCGGGCAAGCGTTATGAAAGTGATAACTTCTGGGCGATGGGCGATACAGGCCCTTGCGGCCCTTGTTCTGAGATTTTTTATGATCACGGTGAAGAGATCTGGGGTGGACCTCCGGGCACGCCTGAAGAAGATGGGGATCGTTATATCGAAATTTGGAACCTCGTCTTTATGCAATACGAGCGTTTCCCCGATGGCACAATGAAACCCTTGCCAAAACCATCGATTGATACGGGGATGGGTTTGGAGCGTCTAAGCGCCATTATTCAAAACGGTCACAGCAATTACGATATCGACCTATTTCAGTATTTGATTAAGCACATTGCTAAAATGGTGGGCACAGATGATATTGAAAATGCTTCACTAAAAGTCATTGCCGATCATATCCGCTCCTGTTCTTTCTTAATACTTGATGGCGTAGTGCCCTCTAACGAGGGGCGCGGCTATGTATTGAGGCGGATTATTCGCCGGGCGGCCAGACACGGTCATAAGCTTGGTTTGCAAGGCGTGTTTTTCCATGAGCTAGTGTCGCCGTTGGTTGACATGATGGGACAGGCTTATCCCGATTTGGCTGAGGCGCAATCGCGCATTGAGACGACACTACACAAAGAAGAAGTACGCTTTGGTGAGACCTTAGATAAGGGTATGAAGCTGTTAAATACAGCGATTGTCGATCTGGATGGGAAAATATTGCCAGGCGATGTGGTGTTTAAACTTTATGACACCTTTGGTTTTCCCGTTGACTTAACAATGGACATTGCGCGTGAACACGACATCGAGGTTGATGAGGCAGGCTTTAATGCCGCGATGGATGCGCAGCGCGAAACTGCGCGAGCCGCGGGTAAGTTTGGGGTTGACTACACTGATAAGCTCGACGTTAGTGGCCATACAGACTTTACGGGTTACGAAAAGCTGGTGAGTGATAAAAGCGAGGTGATTGGTTTATTTGTTGAAGGAGAAGCGGTTGATAAGATCGCTGCGGGACAGTCGGCGAGTGTTGTTTTAAACAGTACGCCGTTTTATGGCGAGTCTGGTGGGCAGATTGGAGACAGTGGCACCTTAAGGTCAGATAGCGATGTGTTCAAGGTGACTGACACGCAAAAGCAAGGGGATGTGTTTATTCATCAAGGGCTGCTTGAATCTGGCACATTAAGCTTGAACCAATCAGTTAACGCACAGGTTGATGAGGCGCGCCGTGAGGCTATCGTGCTTAATCATTCAGGAACGCACCTTATGCACAAGGCAATGCGCGATGTATTAGGAGATCATGTTGAGCAAAAAGGCTCACTGGTCACTGCTGAGCGTTTACGATTTGACTTTTCACACCCCGATGCGGTGACACCAAAGCAGTTAGCACAGATAGAAAACCTAGTTAATACAGAAATACGTACAAACAGCGCCACAGAGGCTGAGTTAACCAATATGGAGCGTGCGCTTGAAAAAGGGGCGATGGCGCTGTTTGGTGAGAAGTATGGAGATGAAGTTCGGGTGCTAAGTATCGGTACTTCAACAGAATTGTGTGGAGGTATTCACGTTAAGCGCACCGGCGATATTGGCTTATTTAAGCTGATCAGTGAAAGCGGTGTGGCCGCTGGTGTGCGCCGTGTTGAGGCAGTGACCGGCGCTAATGCACTGGCTTGGATTGATAATAGGGAGGCGCAGTTGGCCACTATTGCAAAATCAGTCAAATCTAGTGTTCAGGACGCTTCTGATAAAGTTCAGCAACTGGTTGATAAATCAAGACAACTTGAAAAAGAGTTGGAGCAAATGAAGTCAACGCTTGCATCAAAAGCGGGCAATGACTTGGTTTCACAAGCGAAGGATGTCAACGGCATTATGGTGCTGGCGGCTAACCTTGAAGGTGCTGACCCAAAATCACTAAGAGAAACTGCGGATCAGCTAAAAAACAAGCTGGGTAAAGCGGCAGTGCTGATCGCCACGGTCAATGGCGATAAGGTGAGCTTGGTTGCCTCAGTCACAAAGGCTGAAAGCGCGACAATTAAAGCCGGTGATTTATTAGGCTTTGTGGCCAAACAAATCGATGGTAAAGGCGGTGGACGCCCTGATATGGCGCAGGGTGGTGGTAATAATCCTGCGGCATTACCCGCGGCATTAGATTCAGTGATAAATTGGGTTAAGGAGCGCGTGTAAATGGCTCTTATTGTTCAAAAATATGGTGGCACGTCTGTTGGAAGCCCAGAGCGTATTACAGAGGTGGCAAAGCGTGTCATTCGCTGGCGTGAAAAGGGGGATGATGTGGTCGTGGTGGTGTCTGCCATGTCTGGCGAAACCAATCGCTTAGTGGGATTGATTAATGCACTGGACCCTGAGGGCTCAGCGCGTGAAAAAGATGTGATCCTATCAACAGGCGAGCAGGTGACTATTGGTTTATTGACGCTGTGTTTACAGTCGATGGGGTGTGAGGCGCGCTCCTATACCGGACAGCAAGCGAAAATTTTAACCGACAGTGCTCACAGTAAAGCAAGGATTCGTGAAATTGACGGTGCGCCAATTAAAGCAGATCTTGAAGCGGGCAAAGTAGTTATCGTTGCAGGCTTTCAAGGGGTGGATGCTGATGGCAGCATCACCACGTTAGGGCGCGGGGGTTCAGACACCACTGCCGTGGCGCTCGCGGTTGCGTTAAAGGCTGATGAGTGTCAAATTTATACCGACGTTGATGGCGTTTATACAACGGACCCTCGAGTAGTGTCTGATGCCAGACATATTCCTAAGCTTGCGCTAGAGGAAATGTTAGAGATGGCAAGCCAAGGCTCAAAGGTGCTGCAAATTCGCGCGGTAGAGTTCGCTTATAAATATGACATGCCGATTCGTGTGCTTTCAAGCTTCGATGAGGGTGACAATGGTAAAAGTACGCTGGTAACACGAGAGGAAGATATCATGGAAGAAGTTATGGTGCGGGGCGTTGCATTTAATAGGGACGAGGCGCAGCTAACCATTAAGGGAGTGCCTGACAAACCCGGCGTGGCCTTTGATATTTTAGGCCCCATTTCAGATGCCAATATTGAAGTGGATATGATCTTGCAAAACGTGGGCTCTGACGGCACGACCGATTTCACCTTCACTATCCATCGCAACGACTATACCGAAGCGATGCGAATACTGACCGTGACGGGTGAATCACTAGGCGCTAGCGCATGCTCAGGGGATGATCGGATCGCTAAAGTGTCAATTGTTGGTGGCGGTATGCGCTCACACGCAGGGGTCGCCAGTCAAATGTTTAAAGCATTGGCCAAAGATGGGATTAATATCCGTATGATTTCTACCTCAGAGATTAAAATTTCAGTGGTGGTGGATGAGAAATACCTTGAGCTTGCGGTTAGAACGCTGCACGACGCGTTTGGTTTGAGCGAAGAGGTTGCTTAATAATCTTACTCTGTTGAGTTGGATTAAGTTTAAGTTCAGCTCACTTGTGAGAACTTAGAATCATTACTGTTTATGTTGTATCGATGCAACAAACTAAAAACATAATTCGATATAGGAACGGTATATAGGAACCGCCGTATTGGCACAGGGTAGTATAACAATTATTAATGGAGAATTAGGGATGTTGATTCTAACGCGGAGAGTGGGAGAAACGCTCATGATTGGGGACGACGTGAGCGTTACCGTACTGGGTGTAAAAGGAAATCAGGTACGAATTGGTATCGATGCACCCAAAGACGTTGCAGTACACCGTGAAGAAATTTATGACCGAATCAGGGATGAAGAATCAGTTGTTGGTATTGAGCTTGAGGCAAACGCGAACCACAGCTAGATAATTTATTTTAATTTATACCGTCAAGATTTAAAATCCTGACGGTATAAATTAAAAAAACCACATTTTTTACTCTCCTACCTAGATCTGTATATTCAAATGGCACGCAATAACTGCTACCCTCGCCCACTAGATATTGCAGCACACCTTCTAAATGAATCTGGATGCAAGTCGCCTATTCATTGTCCTGCCCGTATGAAGCCTTCGTACCCGCAAAAACAATACTTCTAAGAACAATATTGAGTCGCAAAGCGGCAAAGATCTAATCGGGGCTTTCTCATGGCACAACTCTGGCAGCATATGGCCGGTAAAATTTCACCTAAAACAATTATAGCGGGCATATTGTTCATATTAGCTGGGGCTTATATAGTAACGCAAACACCCACCATCGCCGTTAGTTGGGTTGTCATTATACTGTTGTTTACCATTTATCTATTTGTCTTTGAAATCGTTGAGGTTGATGTTGCCGCCGTATCGATTATGGTTTTGTTAGGCTTGACCTCTTTGTTAGCGCCTTTTATGGGCTTAAAGGAAGGGTTGGTTGACACGGGGCAGCTGTTTGACGGATTTTCAAGTAACGCGGTCATGTCGATTATCGCGGTGATGATCATTGGTGCAGGACTTGATAAAACGGGCGTCATGAGTAAGGTGGCCAGTTTCATTTTGCGTGTGGGTGGCACCAGTGAAACACGTATTATTCCGATCATTTCCAGCACCGTGGGTATTATTTCCTCTTTTATGCAAAACGTAGGGGCCGCCGCGCTGTTTTTACCGGTTGTTTCAAGAATTTCATCACGCTCAGGTCTGCCCATGTCACGGTTACTGATGCCGATGGGATTTTGTGCAATTTTGGGCGGCACCGTGACAATGGTTGGCTCCTCGCCACTCATTTTGTTAAACGACCTGATCGCAACCTCTAATCAGACATTAGTTGATGTGCCAAAAATGGAGCCATTTGGCTTATTTGATGTCACCCCCATTGGCTTAGCCCTCGTATTATCAGGCATCTTATATTTCGTTATTGCAGGGCGTTACGTGCTACCTGCTTCAAAAACCGAAGAAAAGGGAAGTGCTAGCAAGGGTAGTATGCAGTACTTTCAAGACGTGTACGGCATTAATTACGATGTGTTTGAAGTGGTTATCCCGCCTAACTGTGAGCTGATTAATAAACACCTAGATGACGTTGAAACAGAATACCGGGTGCGCATTGTCGCCTCAAAAAGTGGGAATCGGGTTAAATTAGGCCCAGGTGCGCTTGATAGAGACACTGATTTTGAACCCAATATGGTGTTGGGTGTGGTGGCATCACCGGATGACCTTGACGCGTTTGTTGAGAAATATCACCTGTGGAAACACAAAGAGATTAAAGTTTTCTCTGATGAGCTTTCATCTGAAAAGTCAGGCATGGCCGAAGTGGTGATTCCACCTAGCTCAATGTTAGTGGGTAAAAGTGCACGTGATGTATGGATGCGTAAGGTTTACGGCATTGCGATGGTAGGTTTGCATCGGGCAGGCTCAACCATGCGCGAAGGTGAAGATATTCGTAGTATGCCATTGCAATCGGGCGATACTTTAGTCGTGCACTCAACCTGGCCTACCTTAGCCAGACTTGAAAAAGACCCTGACTTTGTGGTGGTTTCAACAGAGTTTCCCCATGAAGATTTAAGGCCACAAAAAGTGGTTTGGGCAGGCATTTTCTTTGCTATTGCATTGGGGTTAGTTTTATTTAGTGATATCAGACTATCAATTGCCTTGTTGACCGGTGCACTGGGTATGATTTTAAGCGGTGTTCTGCGTATGGATGAGGCGTATCGCGCTGTCTCGTGGAAGACTGTATTTTTATTGGCTAGCCTTATTCCGTTAGGTATGGCGGTAGAAAGTTCAGGCACCGCAGCGTGGATTGCTAAACTAACGCTAAGTGTTGTGGGGGATATGCCACCGATTGTTATTCAGGCGTCTATCGCTTGTCTGGCGACTTTCTTTACGCTGGTCATGTCTAATGTCGGGGCGACCGTATTGTTAGTGCCGCTTGCGGTTAATATTGCCATTGGCGTAGGTGCTGACCCTGCTGTGTATGCACTGACGGTGGCTATTGCGACGTCTAACTCCTTTTTGATACCCACACATCAGGTGAACGCGCTGATTATGGGGCCTGCAGGTTATCGCGTGGCTGACTTTATTAAAGCGGGTAGTGTTATGACTATTTTGTTCTTAGTGGTTTCTATGACGATGATGTGGCTGATATTTTAGATAGGGCCGATAGTTGAATTGTATGTTAATTTACTCAAAGAATTTCAACGGGAATTTAGTGCTTTAAAAATCAAGCAGTTAGGGTAGGTCGCTTTTTTATAGGTAAAATGGTGAAAAATGGCCTAGTGAGTTGTTTTATATTGTATTTTTAGAAAATAGCTATAGTTTACTGCCGTACAGGCAGCTTAGAAACGCAACGTTCATCGCCTCCCATTGGGAAAATGTTTACTGCCGTACAGGCAGCTTAGAAATTCGAGTTGATCTGTCAGCCGCGACGGGGTGGGTTTACTGCCGTACAGGCAGCTTAGAAAACTAGCGCGCTGATTAACTGCCTTGTTCAATTGTTTACTGCCGTACAGGCAGCTTAGAAAGCTCCCGTGTGCGATGAAACAAAACCTTTCTGGTTTACTGCCGTACAGGCAGCTTAGAAATCATGACGTGATGTTTTGCACCACTTTCAGTCGTTTACTGCCGTACAGGCAGCTTAAAAACACCAATTATGGTGACAGTGCCATCTACGATAAATGATTTGTTATGCATGCGGCGATTCATTATGAAAATTGGGTAAAGGAAACAGTAGCCGCGCAGCAAAAAGAATGGCGGCGATGATGAATACACTAGCAATAACAAGTTTAAATAAACGTCTCATTTGGCAGGTCCGCAGCATTATTACTCAAAACAGAAGGCCTATGCTAACCCGCTATACTCAGTCGAAATTTTTATGACGTTCAATATTAACAGTTCCGTAAATCAATTAAAGCCGTTAAGGTTCGTTAGTACCCCCCAGCAATAAAAGCGGTCAGAACGCGAATGGCTCAATGTTGTATTAATAAACCATGACAAAAATTATAGAAGGATTTGTGATGAAATATTTCCCCCTGATCTTATGCCTGATGGTTTTTTCAATGCCTTGCCTAGCCAGCGATGATAATTGGCACTTAAAGAAAGCGGGCAATGCTATCAAGGTCTCCCAGCAAGACACCGACTCAGGTTACGCGATTACCCGTGGATCGGTGGAGGTTGGTGCGTCTATCGATGCGATTGTGAGCCTAATGCACGATCACGCAGCGTGCTACCAGTGGTTATATTCGTGTAAGCAAAGCCGTTTAATTGAGCAGTACGCCGATGGGTCACGGCTTGATTATGCGGTGATAAATTCTCCTTACCTCTACGCCGATCGCGATATGTATACACACACAAAGCTTAGCTATGACCGTGCCACTAAGACGGCGACCATTACTATATCCGGTAAGGCTTCATACGACGCCGGTCAATCTGGTCGGGTCAGGATTAAAGATGTGCGCGGCTTTTGGCGGATGACAAGAATCTCTGAGAATAAAACGGCGATTCTTTATCAGGTTTATAACAACCCTCAATTACCGCCCTCTAGGTATCTCAACAATTATCTAGCACAGTCAGTGTTTCAAACACTGAGTAACTTAGCGGTGGTTTCTAAACAAAGCCGCTATCGCGATGCAATATTAAAAGAGCTGCGATAGGTCTTTAATTAACTGTCGTATTCTAAATTACGGGTTGCAAACATTAAGATCATGATAATTAACATCATGGTGCCAGCACCGGCCAACAAAGCGTAGTCTTCCATTTGTAAAATGAAATACAAAACGGCGTAGAGGCCGCTTAGGAATAACAAAATCAGCATGACCCGGCCAAAGCTTTTCAGTATGGAGATGGTGTAGAGCGTTATGATACTAACCGTGGCGGTTGCAGCGTATAAATACGCCATACGAAAGGGAATCTGCTCTGAAAGTGAGAGCAAAATAATGTAGAACATACTTAGCGCCAGCCCAATAAGACCGTACTGAATAACATGGAAGCGGGTTTTTTGCGTAATTTCAAAAATTAAAAACGTCAAAAAGGTCAGGCCAATAAATAACACACCGTACTTTACCGCCCGTTCAATTTTTGCGTAAAGCGACACTGGAGTGAATAGTTTCACCCCCGACTTTAGGGCGTATAAGTCATGTTTGTCTTCGTTGAGCAACCAAGTCTGTGGGTAGTTGCGTGCGATGTTAGGCACGCGCCACTGTGCACTAAAGCCGCTAGCGGTAATCTCAGATTTCACCGGTGGGATATCACCGATAAAGCTCGGATGCGGCCAACCCGATTGAATATTGGCGGTTGTTGTCTCACCCACGGGAGCAAAACTTAAGCCTTCACTACCGTTCACGCTAAACTTGATACGAAACTCAGGCAGTACTAAATTGCGATCCAAGTCTTTCATTTTGACATGAAACCCTTGTGGAAGAATATCGGTAAGCAAGGTACCAGGTTTAAGCGGGGAGTTGGCATTCTTTCCCCATCTTAATGGCAGTGTTTCATCGATGGCTTTAGTATCGCTTAGCCCAACGGCTAGCCAAGCATTTTTCCACTGGACTTTAACGCGTTTAGATTTTTTATCAGGCAGCTCTTTTAAGTCAAAATGGCCGGTTAACGTTACATCCGCTTTATAAACAAGTGCATCATAAATGCCGCGTTTACGGTGTTTTTCAACAATCTCTGACTCTACATGTAAATCTTTTGGCAACAGCACCATGGTTTTTTCATTAAATAAGTCACGACTCACGGTGCGTGTTTCGCCCTTGTCATCGGTGACTGTGTCGACACTGATAATGTGTTCAGTATAGGGTATGACTAAAACAGGGCCTGCAATAATCTGCTGTGTTCCCCAGGTATCGGCAATGCTCGAGATGGCAGTTCGGTAGTAAAATGTGCGGTCACTCACGACTTGCTTTGCCATAAATAATGGCACTAACATTGCAATAGCAATAAAACCAATCAGGATACTACGAAAGCCTAGTGAATAGCGTGACGATAACGGTTTACCCGCTGGCGTTTCTTTTGTAGATTGTGTATCCATAGAGAGAGTCTGACTTTATCATTGGTTATTTAATTATTTTTGCACAGCATACAGGATTGAAGGGGCACATTAAAGACTATGGTGGTATTAGGAATCGAGTCATCCTGTGATGAAACAGGCGTCGCAATTTACGACACAAAAACGGGTTTACTGGCAGATAAATTATACAGTCAGGTTGCGATGCATGCAGAGTATGGCGGGGTAGTGCCTGAGCTTGCCTCACGCGACCACATTAAAAAATTACTGCCGCTGGTGCGAGAGTCTGTGACAGAGGCTGGATTAACAATGGATGCGCTTGATGGCATTGCCTATACCTCAGGTCCCGGACTCATTGGGGCATTGATGGTCGGTGCATCGGTAGGTCGCACGCTCGCTTGGGGTTTAAATATTCCTGCGCTGGCGGTGCATCATATGGAAGGTCACTTGCTGGCACCGATGCTTGAAGATGATGCGCCATCGTTTCCCTTTGTAGCGTTGCTAGTCTCAGGTGGTCACACGCTGTTGGTTGAAGTTAAAGACGTTGGTGAATATAAAATCCTTGGCGAATCACTCGATGATGCGGTAGGTGAAGCCTTTGATAAAACGGCGAAAATGTTAGGCCTTTCCTACCCCGGCGGGCCGGAGCTTGCAAAGCTTGCAGAACAGGGTGAGCCTTGTGATATTAAATTCCCACGCCCGATGGTCAATCGGCCGGGATTGGATTTTAGTTTTAGCGGTTTAAAAACCGCGGCCTTAAATACGTGGAATAAGTCAGATAGAACGCTGGAGGCCAAAGCGAACATCGCGTATGCCTTCCAAGAAGCCGTTGTTGAAACACTCGCCATAAAGTGTGAGCGTGCACTTAAACAAACGGGATTTGATCGCCTGATTATTGCCGGTGGGGTGGGTGCTAATAAGCGTTTGCGCGCCCGCCTGCACGAGCTTGACGCTGAGGTGTTTTTTCCGCGCCAAGCTTTTTGCACGGATAACGGCGCCATGATCGCCTACGCCGGCGCGATAAGACTTGCAGCAGGTCAATTTGAACCTGCGACTATTTCGCCACAGCCGCGCTGGTCTTTAGAGACGCTGACCCCGCTCAAAGAAGCCATGTAGCATATTACCATCTGGGTCGTTGCTTTGAGCCGATGGTATCCATGGGCTTAGGCATTCACGACTTTTAACGCACGGGTCCGTTAGCGTTTTTAAGAAAGCGACGAGGTCCTTGGCGTGTTGCTCGGTGGCATTGGGCATTGCTGTGATGTCAATTTTGCTCTTTAGTAAGGTTGCAATGTTTTTATTGGTTTTACTAAAGTCAATACCACGCTGTTTTACCTGCTTTTGCTGATAGCCGCTGGCGGCCTGTATTGGGTTGAGCATGTGTTTTGTGACCGCTTCCAGTGAGGTATAGGCGCCGCTATGCCCCCAAGGGCCGGTTACTTCGACGTTTAGCAAACTTGGCACCCGAAAGCGGTATTTGTCATGCGGCTTTTTGGTCACTAAGTAACAGCCTTGGTCATCCATATCGGTGTCTCCCATATGTTTGTGTTTACCTTTGCCGATTTGTGGCATGGCCGTATTGTAAAACTGCTCATTAGAGAAAAAATCACCGCTATGACAATTCGCACAACCGGCGCCGCCTGCAGCCTGCTGATTAAAAAATAGGGCAGCGCCACGTTTAGCTTGTTCTGAAATAGCCTGATTGTTGCCCTCTACATAGGCTTTCCATGGATTATTGATAAATAGCTTCGAACGCTCGTAATCAGCAATGGCCTCAGACATATTTTGCTCGGTAATCAGATCGGCCGCCTCTGAATCATAGTCATCAAATGCTACCCGAAATGATTTTTCCCAGTTTTGTTGTAAGCGTTTACTAATGGAGCGGCGTAAAGTCTGATTCATTTCATCTTTAAGAAAATCGCCGCGCATCTCTTCCATTGAGGTAATGGGAAAGCGTGCTTGAGCTTGCACTAAGTTTTCACCGCTTAAGGCGTCACTGGTGTTTAATGCAACATCTGGTGTCATAATAGCGTAGTCGTCTAACTTTTTTATACGACCATCGTGAAACATGTGTTGCTTCCAAAGTGCAATATTAAAAATGGTGGGGGCATTTCGTGGAACTGTCACTTCAGCACCGTCACGCAGGCGGCGATTTGGCCCGATAATTGTAGGCTCAGCGCTGCCAACACCAATGGGAAGTGACAAGCCGTCACCACCACCTAGCATTGGGTGGTGACAACTCACGCAGGCTGTACTTCCATCGCCACCTAAGGTGCGAGAGTAAAATAATTTCATGCCCAGCTGCGCAGTTGGCGAATCTATAGAGGGAATGCGTATACCTTGTGCTGGGTCACCGGTTAACCTATAGGCACTGATCAACTGTCGAATGTCATTATCAATGCTGTTGCTTGGGTTGGAAGATGCAGCATCGAACGGTAACAGTAGTGCCATGAGTAAGGTTGGCAATGAGAGAAGGGGGGATCTCATGTGAACTCACTTATTTTTGTATTTATTAATGTCTATGTATTCTAATGCCGTGCGTTGAGATCGTTACAAATTTCACCCTAAACGGCTTAAATTGTTGGACAAAATGCGAGCAACTGGGCAAGTAACGCGTCTGTTTGACTCATGACGTTCTTATTCACTCATGGAATCTAGTGTTAGGAAACTAGCTATGTCAAAATGCCCCGCATTGTTCACCTAGAGTCACATGGCGTTAATGACTGAGTATCTGCTAATCATTGTTAGTACCGTTTGGGTTAACAACATTGTTCTATCTCAGTTTCTTGGACTGTGCCCGTTTATGGGGGTGTCACGCAAGTTAGAAACGGCGATGGGGATGGGGTTGGCAACGACTTTTGTATTAACCTTGTCATCCGTTTTAAGCTACCTAATTAATAATTTTCTATTAATCCCCTTTGAGCTTGAATACTTAAGAACCATCAGCTTTATTTTAGTAATTGCGGCCATTGTCGGTTTTACTGAGCTGGTATTGCATAAAACCAGCCCAATATTACACAACGTGTTGGGGATTTATTTACCCTTGATTACAACAAACTGCGCCGTGCTTGGGGTCGCTTTATTGAACGTGCAGCAAAGTCATCATTTTTTGGAGTCGGCACTCTACGGGTTTGGCTCATCCATTGGCTTTACTTTAGTGCTAGTGTTGTTTGCTGCGATGCGTGAGCGAATTGCAGTTTCTGACGTGCCGGCCGCTTTTCAAGGTAATGCTATTGCTATGATTACTGCAGGGTTGATGGCATTAGCCTTTATGGGCTTTAGTGGATTAATTAAGGCGTAACGGGGCATGCTGACTGCAATCATTGTTTTGGTGGGAATGGCCATTTTCTTTGGCCTATTGCTGGGCTATTCGGCACAGAAATTTAAAGTGGAAGGCGACCCGGTTGTTGATCAGATTGATCAGCTATTGCCCCAAACGCAATGTGGTCAGTGCAGCTACCCTGGCTGTCGGCCTTATGCTGAGGCGATTGCTAATCAGGAGGTGGGAATTAATCATTGTCCACCGGGTGGTGAGTCAACTATTCAAGCACTGGCAGATTTGTTAGACGTTGAAGCCCTGCCGCTGGATGCTGAACTTAACGCCGTTGATGTGCCAACCGTTGCTATTATTCGTGAGGAGACTTGCATAGGCTGTACGCTGTGCATTCAGGCCTGCCCTGTGGACGCGATTGTGGGCGCGGCAAAGCTGATGCATACCGTGATTGCTGATGAGTGCACGGGCTGTGATTTGTGTTTACCGCCATGTCCGGTTGATTGCATCGATATGATTCCCATTAAACAAACACTCGACAATTGGGTCGCGCCAGAACCCTTGATGGCTAGTCAGTTAGGTTCTGGCTCACTCTCAAGCATTGCTGTTAGCGTTGAGCGTAAGCTGTGAATACTCTGATTCAGACACTTTGGAAAATGCGTGGTGGGGTGCATCCAAACTTTAATAAAGAGGTTTCGACCAAGCAGCCGATTAAATCCTTACCGATTCCCCCACAGCTCATTATCCCCATCCATCAACACATGGGTGAGCAGGCAACACTCACCGTTGCTCTAGGTGACAGCGTGCTTAAAGGACAGCCACTAAGTACCATAACGCCTGCTCAGCGATCAGCAATTATCCACGCGCCAAGCTCTGGTGTCGTATCTGCTATAGAACCTCATCCACTGCCTCATGCCTCGGGAATGTCTGGATTATGTATTGTTATTGACACTGACGGGCAAGATCAATGGCATGAGTCATATGGTGCTAACCGCTTAACGCTGGTGGATGCGTTGGCAGCGCCTTCGCCGACGCTTTTACAAAAAATAGAATTAGCCGGGATCGTGGGCCTGGGTGGGGCGGCATTTCCTAGCGCCGTTAAGTTAGCAACTACCGGTCGGCGCATTGAAACATTGATAATCAATGCCGCTGAATGTGAGCCTTACATTAGCTGTGATGATCGTTTAATGCGAGAGTGTGCAGATGAAATCATCGCGGGCATCGCGCTTTTGATGCATTTACTCAATGCCCAGCGCTGCTTGATTGGCATTGAAGACAATAAACCACAGGCTAACGCGGCGTTACAGGAAGCCTTAGCAAACGCTATTGAAGCCCACCCTGAAAAGTACACCTCAATTGCTATTAAGATGGTGCCCACACAATACCCAAGTGGCGATGCAAGGCAGCTCACGCAGTTATTAACGGGTATTCAAAACCCTAAAAATGTGCATTCTGCAGACTCTGGGGTGCTGTGCCATAACATTGCAACCGCACAGGCTGTTTATGGTGCGTTGGTGCTTGATAAGCCTCTAATTTCAAGAGTGGTAACCATTACAGGTGATGGTGTTGCACAGCCAAACAATGTGCGAGCACTGATAGGCACGCCGGTTAGTTATATTATCAAGCAGTTGGGTGGTTATACCAACAAAGCCGAACGAATGATCTTAGGGGGACCCATGATGGGCTTTGCGGTGCCCTCTGATGAGTTGCCCATCGTTAAGGCTTGCAATTGCATTTTGGTTAGCTCTTTAGGTGCGTTAGCGCTAAGCGATGACAACGTAGCATCTGACAAAGTAGCGCCTGATGAAAAACAGGCAATGCCCTGTATTCGTTGTAATAAATGCGCTCAGGTCTGTCCTGTTAATCTATTGCCTCAGCAGTTGTATTGGTACGCTCGCGCACATGATTTTGAGAAAACGGTAGCGCATAAGTTAACAGACTGCATCGAATGTGGTGCGTGCGATTATGTGTGTCCCAGTTACATTCCTTTGGTTGATTATTTTAAGTTTGCCAAGACTGAAATTAAATCTCAGCAGCAAGCTTTGTTAAAGTCAGCCAAATCACGCGAACGGTTTGAATTTAATGAGCTGCGTAAAATACGCATTAAGCAAGCGCGCGATAAAAAGCGCCAGGCGCATAAAGCGGCGCTAATAAAAAAGAAAGCAGAGGCGGCATCAATGAACGATGATGCGGTAACAGATAGTCTTGACCTTGAAAAAACAACCAAACAGGATGCCATTAAAGCGGCCATGGCGCGCGCCAAAGCCAAAAAAGCGGCCATTAAAGCTTCTGAAGAAAAGGGTCATAATCACGATGCAATTTGATACTAGCATGACCGGGGTTGTCAATAACGCGCAGGGCGTCTGTGCGCTGATGACGCACGTGCTGCTAGCGCTGCTACCTGCAATTGCCTGCTTATTTTACTTTTACGGTTGGGGCATATTAATTAATCTTGTGCTGTCGATTGTCTGTGCAGTGGCGCTTGAAGCGCTGATGCTGGCGCTGCGCAAACGGCCGATTAAACTGTTTCTTAAAGATAGAAGCGCGGTGGTTACGGCTTGTTTATTTGCGTTAACCTTACCGCCGCTGATTAACGTATGGATTCCATTAGTGGGTTTATTATTTGCCATTGTTATTGCCAAGCACTGCTATGGCGGCATCGGTTATAACCCTTTCAATCCTGCGATGGTGGCTTATGCGGTGTTGATCGTCTCGTTTCCGTTGCAGATGAGTCAGTGGCCAGCAGCCTCGGCAGCTTCAGGGGAGTGGTTGTCACTGAGTCAAAGTCTGTCTATTGTCTTAGGTTGGCAGGAGGTTAATTGGGATGCCATTACTCAAGCAACCCCGCTAGACACTGTTCGCAGTGGGTTAATTGCAGGTCAGTCTTATAAAGATATCGTAGACGGGCCAAGTTTTGGATGGCTATCAGGGGCTGCTTGGCAGTGGACATCGCTTGCGTATTTATTAGGCGGTGTGTATTTACTTTGGCGAGGTGTGATTACTTGGCAAATCCCAGGGTCGCTGCTGTTAAGTTTAGCGCTCGTTGCGTGTATATTTTGGTTAATCGATGACACGCAGTTTGCATCACCTGTGTTTCATTTATTTAGTGGTGCGGTCATGATCGGGGCTTTTTTTATTGCCACTGACCCTGTTTCAGCAAGTACCACCCCTATTGGCCAGATCGTTTATGGGGCCAGTATCGGCTGTTTTATCTATATTATTAGAACGTGGGGAGCCTATCCCGATTCTGTAGCGTTTGCGGTATTAATTATGAATATGGCAGTCCCAGTCATCGACTATTACACGCAGCCCAGAGTGTTTGGGCACTCACCAAACACACGGCGGCGTCCCCGATGAGGGTTAAATGGCCAGAAAACTCTATATCGGTGGCAGGAATCACACTAGGCGTGTTTGCCTTAGTGGGTGTTTTACTGTTGGGCAGTGTTCAATGGTTAACTAAAGACGCAATTGCAGAAAATGCACGGCTAAGAAACCTCCTACAGCTTAATGAAATTTTGCCAGCGAGTGCTTATGACAATGACTTGCTAGGGTCAAAGCTTGCAAACAACACCAGGGTTGACGGTTTAGCGAGTGAGATTAGCTATTACACCGCTTATAAAGGCGCTGTTGAAATGGCTAAAATTTATGCCGTGACCAGCTTAGAAGGCTATAGTGGTGCAATTGGCTTGTTAGTGGGGGTGAGTAGCCAAGATCAACGTTTGATTGGTGTTCGTGTGACATCGCATAAAGAGACGCCGGGTTTAGGTGATAAGATTGAAACTAACAAGGCCGATTGGATACTTCAATTTGCAGGTAAATCGCTAGATGAGCCTGCTTTAAAGCAGTGGAAAGTAAAAAAAGACGGCGGTGTATTTGATCAGTTCACCGGTGCAACGATAACCCCGCGGGCGGTTGTTAATGCGCTGCGTGAAACATTAAAGCTTGCCGCCAAAGAGCAGGTAGCTAATGAGTGAGCATAACTATAAGCAGATAATGATTGATGGCCTGTGGAAAAACAACGCAGGTTTAGTGCAATTACTGGGTTTATGCCCGCTGCTCGCGGTTAGCAACAATGCCATTAATGGGCTGGGGTTAGGCATAGCAACGTTAATGACACTGGTGATATCAAATGCCTCTGTTTCGGTCTGTCGTCATTGGATTAAGCGCGAAATACGCATTCCATTTTATGTCATGGTGATTGCGACTAATGTCACGGTAATCGATCTATTAATGAATGCCTACCTTCCTGACTTACACACCGTGCTGGGCATTTTTATCCCCTTAATAGTTACCAACTGCGCCATCATTGCAAGGGCAGAGGCGTTTGCCTCAAAACAGCCGTTACTGCCATCGATCGTGGATGGATTTATGATGGGGCTGGGTTTTTTATTAGTGCTGGTACTATTAGGGGGACTTCGTGAAGTGCTCGGTAGCGGTACGTTGTTTGCCAATGTCTCACTCATGTTAGGCAGCTGGGCTGAGGTGTTAAGCATTGATGTGTTTAGTGAGCACTACACGGGGTTTTTGCTGGCTATTTTACCGCCTGGCGCGTTTATATGCCTTGGGTTTATTTTAGCGGCAAAAAATATTATCGATGATTATGTAAACAAAAAGAGCGCCGCTAAGCGCCAGACAGTTAAACGTAAAGCAGAAGCTGAAAGTCAACGGATAGGCGGGGTGTCAGTCAATGAATAAAGAGAAGCGTTATGAAATTTTCAGGCGGTGGCATGCTGAGAATCCTGAGCCTAAGACTGAGTTAAATTTTAGCAGCCCGTTTGAGTTATTGGTGGCGGTGACGTTATCTGCTCAATCAACCGATAAAGGCGTCAATAAGGCCACCGATAAGTTATTCGCCGTGGCCAATACCCCTCAAGCGATCCTTGATTTGGGTTTAGAGGCGCTGCGTGATCATATTAAAACGATTGGCTTGTATAATAACAAAGCGAAAAATGTCTATGCGACCTGTCAAATTTTAGTGGATCAGCACGCAGGTGAGGTACCCGAGAAGCGTGAGGCGCTAGAAGCTCTGCCAGGCGTTGGGAGAAAAACGGCTAATGTTGTATTAAATACGGCATTTAGACAGCTAACCATGGCAGTAGATACGCATATTTTTCGCCTGGCAAATCGTACGGGAATCGCTAAGGGTAAAGATGTGGTTCAGGTAGAAAAAGCGCTCCTAAAACACGTGCCTAAAGATTTTTTGTTAGATGCACATCACTGGTTAATATTACACGGGCGTTACATTTGCGTCGCACGCAAGCCACGCTGTGTGGCTTGCAATATTAGCGATTTATGTGATTTTAAAGAGAAAAATTTGCCTTGATCATTGTAAGCTGGCCACCGTGCGACCTTCAGCAATCCACTGCTTAATGCCATCTTTTACGTTATATACTTTTTTATAACCTAGCTGATCGGCTAGTGTACGGCTAGCCGCTAGCGTGCGATTCCCATTATCTGAAATTAACGCAACTGGCGCAGTGGGATCGGCAAGCTTAACAAGCTTAGGTAAAAACTCTGGGTTAATACCGCCATTACCACGAAAAAAAGTCAGTGCTTCGCTACCGGGAACGAGCCCCGTTTTTTTCCATTCATCTGCTTGGCGAATGTCGATTAAGGTGACGCCCTCATCGAGCAATTGCTGAAGCCTCGTGTTATCGATATTTTTGTAAGAAAGCTTTTGTATCGATACCTTTGTATCAGCCGCAGGTTTTACAGGCGTGCTTTTCATAGCCACCGGTTTTGCGGAGACGGTTGACGTTTCGGCGGCCTTATCTGATTCGCAAGCGGACAAGGCAATAGTGCAGAGCACGGCTAGAAGCAGCGTCGAGGGGGTATTTTTCATTATTATTATTCTCGATCTAGTTTGTTTGGTGAAAGTTTAGCTGGAAAACCGACCGGTTCTCAAGAAATTAGCGACGAGCTTACCTACCATTTGAGAAAAAATCAGGCCAGTGTGGGATTTATTAACAACCAAATGTTCTGATATGACGGGGTGTTTCGTTTCACTTAGGAGCACTGTGCCATCATTTTCCTCTGGCAGCGTCCCAAGCAGTAATCCAAAGCCTATCGGAGATTTGATACTCCCTGCTATCATCCCAATCTCACACGGAGTGTTATCGCTAAAGCGGTGATCCCCGCGTAGCCCGTTGGTCATGCTGTTAGTGAGTAGTTGCCCCACAAACGTCCAACGGCTGATTTTTTTCGCCGCATAGCTGCCATTAATCGGCGTGCCTAACATAACGATGCGATCAACCGGTAATTCTGGGTATTTTTCTAAAAGATGCATCGTCATTATGCCGCCCAAACTGTGCGCAACGATGTGTAACTTAGAACAGTTCAGCGAGGTGATTTTCTGATAAAGCCGCTGGGTGTTTTCAGCGATTGAGTGTTTAACAGATTCATAGCTAAGACTATGCACCTTAAAGCCTTGCTTCTCTAGCTGCTGCCTAAGATAGAACATCTCCACGGCATTCATTAGAACGCCGTGGAGCAATAGAACGTCAGGCTTTGTCATTAACAGTGTAGGGCAGTTCTAATAGGCTTATAGCAGGACCCTCTGATTTGGATAGAAACATAGGCGCTTCAGAGCCTGCAATTTTTAAAACAGCGAGGCATTCCACTAAATCATCAGGGTTGGCAACCGCATTTATAATCTTACCGACTTCAGTACCTTGCGCATTAACAATTGAATCGTTACAGGCAGGAACCTTGTCCGTTTCGATAAGCAGGTGGTACATGCGACGTTTTGTTTTACCCAAATAATTAAGACGTGCAACCACCTCTTGGCCGGGGTAACACCCCTTTTGAAAATCGACTCCTTCGATAGCGATGAAATTGAGCATCTGTGGAATCCATTCTTCACTGCAAGGCGCTGTGACAACGGGCCGCCCCGCACGAATGTTCATAAAGTCCCACGCTTGACTGCTCACCGGTGCGGCGCGAACGTTGCACTGTGACCAAAGCTTTGATGCTTCTGTTACATCCCCAAACACCTCAAAGCGGGGCGTATTGCCGGGCAATCTAAGAATGCTCAATGCACCTAAATTTAAGGTCTCATCTGGCGCGGTGGGTACGTTGTCGAGAATTAATTTTAGGTCGTGCTCTGCGTTTTCACCCGCATAGCCAAAATGAACCAAACTTTCCGTTGCATCGCTAATGGTCACCTTAGACATCATGACGTAACGACTTAGCTTGGTCATTACCGTCTCGACCAAATCTTTAGCCATGATGAGGTAAATACTTTGACCACGTTTAAATGCCCGAAAATTAGCGATGATGCGCCCCTTAGGGTTGCACCACGCGGTTAACTGATGGACCGTCTCACTGATTTTGGTAATATCGTTGGTTAATTGATTTTGCAAAAAACTAACCGCATCTTCTCCGCTCACTTCTAACAAGCCGCGATCAGCAAGATTCGATAAGACGGCGCCTTGCGGTGCGATACGACGCTCGCGGTTTGGGTTACCAAATGATACGAGTTTATCTTCTTCAAACTCCGCACCTTGATCAATTAAAAATGTCTTCCAGGCAGCTTTCATAAATTATTCCGTTTTAGCAGGTTCAGCCGATTCGACTGCTTTAACTTCAGGCAGCATGATTTTTATCTCAGCGGACTCTTTCATTTTTTCCATGTAAGCCATCATTTTTTGCTGAGCGATCATCCGCTTCAACTGAGGCTTGACCGTCTCCATAAGAGGCAGCTTGGCTGGACGTAAATCTTCAACTTTGATGACATGAAAGCCAAAGTTCGTTTTAACCGGTGCAGATGAAACATCGCCTTTCTTCATGCCTTTGAGTGCATTGGCAAACTCAGGCACCATAGTGTTAGATTTAAACCATCCTAAATCGCCACCGTTGGAGGCTGAAGGACCAGTCGACTTGCTTTCAGCCAGCTTTGCAAAATCACCACCGTCAGCTAGCTCTTTAATGACGGCCTGTGCAGCCTCTTCAGTTTCAAGCAGTATGTGGCGCGCTTTATACTCATCATTGGCATCTTTTTTAATGCGCTCATTATAAGACGTTTGAATGTCCTCATCGCTGACTTCAAAGCCTTCGACTTTCTCTTTAGTCCACGTTGTGAGTAGCACATTACGCGTAAAGTCTTTAATGCGTTGTTTAACATCATCGCGTGACAGAATGTCGGTTTTAGCCGCTTCTTGCAGCGCTAATTCTGTGGCTACCAAGTCATCTAGTGCCGAACGTGGGTCGTTTTTTTGTTTATTTTCAGAACGATTAACCACGCTTAGGTAGTTGGTTAACACATCTTGGGTGATTTCTGTGCCATTGACACTTGCCACAACGGCTTTACCGTCGGCTTTCATTTGTGCATGCGAGTCTGCAAGTGCCACTGACGACAGTGTGGTCAGTAATAAAAGGTTTGCCCCTGCAATCTGTACTATTTTTTTAATGGTCATGCGTTTTTTATCCTGAATTTTTTTAAGGTAAAACTTTATTAAACGGTTTAACAGTGACGCTTTCATAAACCCCTGCGCTAATGTAGGGATCAGCATCCGCCCATGACTGGGCGGCTTCTAACGAATCGAACTCAGCAACAATTAAGCTTCCGGTAAATCCCGCACTGCCAGGGTCTGCGCTATCTATCGCAGGGTGTGGACCTGCTAGTATTAGGCGGCCAGCCTCTTTTAGTGCAAGCAGACGCTCAACGTGAGCGGGGCGGACAGACATTCTTTTTTGTAAGCTGTCGGTCACATCTTGAGATATTACCGCGTAAAGCATAGATGTTCTCCATCGGTTGTTAGATTTAAGCCTGTCGATTGCTCACTTTAGCTAACTATTTAGCAAATGACTCGTATGAATCATACAAACTCAAAAAATCATGGTGTAGAATAGCTCATTTTTTCAGGCACTTGGCTGCGTTATGAGCGAGTATTTTAATATCCACCCAGATAACCCTCAACGGCGTCTAATTTCTCAAGCTGTAGAAATTATACACAAGGGAGGTGTTGTAGTATATCCGACTGATTCAAGCTATGCCATTGGTTGCCATTTAGGCAATAAGCAAGCAGCTGAGAGAATCCGGCGCATACGTCAATTAGACAAATATCATAACTTCACACTAATGTGCCGAGATTTATCTGAGATCTCACAATATTCTAAAGTAGACAATATTAATTACCGCTTACTAAAATCTCAAACACCAGGTCCCTTCACCTTTATCCTACCGGCCACTGGTGAAGTACCCCGGCGCCTGCTTAACCCAAAACGTAAGAATATTGGTCTAAGAATCCCCGATAATCTCATCGTGATGGCGCTTTTAGAAGAGCTTCAAGAGCCACTAATGTCCTGTACATTAATGCTACCAGATGATGATTTTCCAATGACTGACCCGCAGCAAATAAGGTTGCAGTTAGAAAACCAAGTCGACCTGATTATCGATGGGGGATATAGTGGCCATCTGGCAACAACAGTCATAGACTTAACCGACGATCAACCCGTCGTGTTAAGAGAAGGCAAGGGCGACATTGACTGGCTGGTGCAACATTGATTGACGCCTGCAGTTTATCTGCGGCTTTACTATTACATTGATAACTAAACTAATGAGAACATTTTCTTGAGTACCAATCTAACGCAAAACGAACGTGTCGTTTCTGGCATGCGCCCGACAGGCAGTTTACACCTCGGTCATTACCATGGGGTTATTAAAAACTGGGTCGAAATGCAGCTTAACTATGAATGTTTCTTTTTTGTGGCAGATTGGCACGCACTAACCACGCACTATGAAGACCCGAGCCAAACGCCCAATCATGTTGAAGATATGGTAATTGATTGGTTGGCAGCTGGTTTAAACCCTAGCTCTGCGACCATTTTTTTGCAATCAAAAGTACCAGAGCATGCTGAGCTGCACTTATTGCTATCGATGATGACGCCGATTGGCTGGTTGGAACGCGTCCCGACATACAAGGACCAACAGGCGAAATTAAGAGAGCTTGATTTGGCCACCTACGGGTTTTTAGGCTATCCCTTGCTGCAGTCCGCTGACATTTTAATGTACAAAGCCGACTTTGTGCCGGTCGGTGAAGATCAGGTGTCGCACATTGAGTTGACCCGTGAGATTGCGCGTCGTTTTAATCACCTATACGGTCGTGAGCCTGACTTTGAGCAGCGTGCAGAGGAGGCAATTGCAAAAATGGGTAAGCGCAATGCTAAAGCCTACCGCAATTACCGTAAAGCCTATCAAGAAAAAGGGGATGCAGAGGCGTTACATGTGGGCCAAGCCTTACTTGATTCACAGCAAAATATATCGGTGGGCGACAAAGAGCGTTTGTTTGGCTACCTTGAAGGCAACAGCAAAATTATTTTGCCAGAGCCGCAGGCTCGCCTGACCCCTGCCTCTAAAATGCCCGGACTTGATGGGCAGAAAATGTCTAAGTCTTATAAAAATACCATTGCACTGCGTGAAAAACCTGAAGATGTAGAGAAAAAGTTACGCACCATGCCCACAGACCCTGCACGGGTACGATTGACTGACCCGGGTGATCCGGCTAAATGCCCTGTTTGGCAGCTGCACGAGATTTATTCAGACGATAAAACCAAAGATTGGGTGGTACAAGGGTGTAAATCTGCGGGGATTGGTTGCTTGGAGTGTAAGCAGCCGGTTGTCGATGCGGTGATCGCTGAGCTAGCCCCTATGCGTGAGCGTGCTGAGGAGTTTGAGCAGGACCGTCAGTTGGTTCGAGATATTATCAGCCACGGCAGTGAGGCTGCGCGCGATGTGGCGCGAGAAACCTTGGATGATGTAGTAGAAGCGATGCGTTTTGCTAGACTTTGAGTGCCCACATTTAAGGGGCGGATAGTCTCATGAGCGCTGTCACCGAATCAACGACTGCACACCCTGTACAGCGCGAGTTGCCTTTGGCGATTGTGCAAGGCGAGAAAATGACGGTGTTTCCAGAGGATTTGTACATTCCTCCGGATGCACTGGAGGTGATACTTGAAAGCTTCGAAGGGCCACTGGACCTTTTATTGTATTTGATTCGCCGACAGAATCTGAATATCTTAGATATCCCCATCGCTGAAATTACGACGCAATACATGGCTTACGTTGAGGTGATGCGCAAGCAAAATCTTGACTTGGCCGCTGAGTACCTAGTCATGGCAGCGCTGCTGGCTGAAATTAAATCCCGCTTATTACTACCGCAGCGAGAAAGTGTCGATGAGGAAGACGACCCACGGGCCGAGCTCATCAGGCGTTTGCAAGAGTATGAGCGGTTTAAACAGGCTGCAGAAGCACTGGGCGATCTGCCTCGTAGTGAAAGAGATTTTCTGCCACTAACGATTGCCCCGAGCGTCTCAAAAAAAGAAATCCCACTGCCTGATATTCAACTTGATGAACTGCTTCGAGTATTTAATGAGGTCTTGTCCCGGCTTGATCTTAAAGTTCATCACCAAATAAAACGTGAGACTATTTCGGTGCGTGCACGCATGACGCAGGTGCTGGATCGCATGAAAGATAAAGAATTTGTCCCGTTTGAGCAGCTTTTGATAGAAGGCCAAGGCCGTTTAGGGATAGTCGTTACTTTTTTGGCCGTGTTAGAGCTGCTTAAAGAGCGAGTGATCGATCTGGTGCAAGTTGACCCTTACGCACCGATCTATGTAAAACCTGTAACTGCGTCACAAGAAACGGATGGTGCGGAAAAATCAGCGCCTAACAATGCGCAGGAGCCTTTATAGTGAAGAGTGATGAGTTAGTCTGCATATTAGAAGCTATTCTCATTAGCGCTGAAAAACCACTATCGGTTGATCGGATGTTTAATTATTTTGACCCTGAGCAAAGCATCAATCGATCAGATATTTACAATGCACTTGAAACGCTGCAAACGCGCTGTGGCGGTCGCGGCTTTGAGCTCGTTGAGGTGGGTAGTGGTTTTCGTTATCAAACGCGCCTTAAGTATAAAGACTGGGTCGCAAAACACTGGGATGAAAAGCCACCGCGCTACTCACGTGCGTTGTTAGAAATATTGGCGCTGATCATGTATCGTCAACCCACAACACGCGCTGAGATTGAAGAGATTCGCGGTGTTGCGGTGAGCGCTAACATTATTAGAACACTGACTGAACGTGAATGGATACGCGTGGTAGGGCACAAAGAGGTGCCGGGCCGCCCTGAAATGTTTGGCACAACCAACCAGCTGCTGGACTACTTTAACCTTAACTCGCTAGATGAATTGCCGGTGTTATCTGACATTAAAAATATTGACGATATTTACCCCAAGCTTTATCCCGAGCTTGCCAAAGCAGTTGATCAAGACGCACAAACAAACAACACTATAGGCGATACCTCATGAGCTTAGAAAAAGAGAAACAGCGAATCCGTGATGTATCTGATTTGCTCTATAAGGCGTCACGCTCACTGCGTGTTTTGAGTCATCTTAGGTGGGATGCCTCAGTTAAGCAGCAGTTTTTTGCTAATGGAGCAAAAGCGCTGCCTGAGGTGTCATATGCAAAATTTGATGCAAGCAAAACGCTTAAAATCATCAAAGCCGCTCGGCGCAAGTTGCACTCCGATAATCCAATCGATCAGTGGCTGTCAGGCATCGCAACTGACTTTGAAAACACGGCTAAGTTATTACAAAACACCGCAAAAAAAGATTTTTATCATTATTCGTGTAATCTCTATGGCACGCCGCTATCACCGCTGATCGATCAAACCAACACCCCAATGGGCTTAGCCCAGCAACTTGCCGATTTGTTTGCAAGTTTTGACTCGATTGATTTAGGCCAGCCTGATGTAGCGGGGATTAGTGCTGATACGGTGGCTAAGGCCATGCGCAAAGCCACGGTTTCGATGTTTGCTGAAAAAGCGCCGGTCGTTAGCGTGGTCGACACGCTATCGGCCAATGCATTAGCGGGGGCTAAGCGCATCCGGATACGTCGGGGCGCACGGTTTACAGATAAAGATATTCAGCAACTCATCCAGCATGAAGCGTATGTGCATGTGGCAACGTCGCTGAACGGCCGCAATCAGGACGATTTGAAAATACTCGCTTCAAGTTACCCCGGGACGACGCGCACCCAAGAAGGATTAGCGGTCTTTGCAGAATTTATTACAGGCTCGATGGACATCGATCGCATGCATCGCTTAGCGGATCGTGTCATTGCTATCCAAATGGCGGTCGATGGAGCTGATTTTCTTCAGGTGTATCAGTATTTTCTTGATCGCATCGGCGAGCCGGATCAGTCTTTTGAAAATACGCGGCGTGTGTTTCGAGGCGGCGTGCTAACCGGTGGTGCACCGTTTACAAAAGACATCGTGTATCTTGATGGATTGCTGCGCGTGCACAATTTTATGCGCTCAATGGTCACCACAAAACGCACCGATGTATTAAGAATGCTATTTTGTGGCAAGCTGGATTTGGAAGACATTCCTGTCTTGTGTGAACTGTCAAGCATGGGGCTGTGTAAACCGGCTAAATACCTCCCCCCATGGGCTGCAGATTTGCGGTTTTTACTGGCCTATTTAACCTACTCAAGCTTCCTTAATAAAATTGACTTGAGCCAAGTAAATACCCATTATCAGCAGCTGCTAGAAGATGCACCGTTAGTCGCATTCTCTTAAACGTCCCGTATTAGCGGGTACAGATTTCACCGCTTAAGGAGCATCTATGGCCTGTCAATACTTTGCACCTTGTGACCACGGGGCAACGAGCTTTACCATTGCCATTCCCAAAGTGACGTTTGGCCGCGGCACCTTGTCAGAAGTTGGTATGCGAGCGAAAGCCTTAGGCATGACTCAGGTCGTGCTGTTTACCGATGCCGGTTTGGCAGCCGGTGAATATGTCGCCACCGTCACGGCCTCATTAGAGGCAGCTGGCATTGCTAGCCAAATTTTCTCGGACATTCGGGTGGAACCTGATGATTTTTGTGTTGAGCAGGGCGCGGCGTTTATTGCCAGCGGTCAGTTTGATGGAATGATTTCAGTCGGTGGTGGTTCAGTCATTGATACCGCTAAAGCGGCTATGGTGTGCGCTAAGCATCAATCTCCCTTGTTACCCTTTTTTGCCCAGCCTGTGGGTGAGGGTCGGGCCATTACCGAGTCTCTATTGCCACACATTGCCTGTCCAACAACTGCTGGTACGGGATCAGAGTGCACCTCGATTGCGGTTGTGCGCGTTGGCAAATTAAATACAAAATTTGTCATTGCATCTCCATTAATGCTGCCAGACCAAGCGGTCATTGACCCTAAGTGCTGTGATACCTTACCTTCCAATGTGATTGCCTCAACGGGGTTTGATTTATTAAGCCACGCGTTGGAGTGCTATACCGCGAAAGCTTATACGCAGTGGGCGGGCGTTGACAATCCTAACGCGAGACCGCTCATTCAGGGGGCAAACCCCTGGAGTGATTTGGCCGCCACGAAAGCATTACAGATTGCAGGGACCTACCTTAATCGAGGCGTCAACGACGCAACCGATCAAGAGGCGCGGGATCAGTTAATGTGGGGGGCTTCTCTTGCGGGTATGGCATTTGGAAATTCAGGCACTCATATGCCACATGCCTTGTCTTATGGCATTACTCACTTGATGCGTGATATCACAACAGACGGATACACCGTTAAAACGCCGTTTATCCCTCATGGCATTAGCGTCATTGTGACCGCTCCTGCGTGTTTTAGATACACCGCACTAGCCGCTCCTGAACGTCATTTAGAGGCGGCAGGCTTTTTGATGGCTGATAAAAAAGGCGCAGGTTTAGACGATGCGGGTGAAGTGCTTTCAGCGCGCATGATTGAAATGATGCGCCAGACTAATATGCCCAATGGGTTGAGCGGTGTCGGCTTTGGGGAGGCCGACGTTAAACCCATGGCTGCCTCATCGGCTAGGCAGGTACGTGCCATCGCCAATGCACCTCGTGAGAGCAATCTCGTTGATCTTGAAAATATCTACACTGACGCAATACGCTACTGGTAGCCGATTACACTATGCAAATACTCGATTCACCTTTTGGTGCAATAAAACTGACACGCTGGCCTCAGCGTAAAAATGATGTGCTACGCGCTTGGGACGCGGCCGACGAATATGTTTTAGCGCACTTATCAGAGCAACAATTACCCAAGCCTGATGCGCATGTTTTGCTTGTTAATGATGCGTTTGGTACATTGAGCTGTGCGCTGCGTGATTACTCAAGAACGCACTGGTCAGATTCGATGATCAGTCATCAATCGGCGGCTGAAAACCTCAAACTTAATGCGGTTGAGGCGATCGGATCTGATGATGGCGATATAAATATCGACTATCTAAAATCAACAGAGACTCCGACGCACACGTTTGATGTGGTGATTATAAAAATCCCTAAAACTATGGCGCTGCTTGAAGATCAACTCATCAAGTTAAAACCACAGTTGAGTGAGCGCACGCAGATTATTGCCGCAGGAATGATTAAACACCTACCCAAATCAGCGTTTCAACTGTTTGAGAAATACATCGGCCCGCTGACAACCTCTCTGGCTAAGAAAAAAGCGCGATTATTGTTTGTTCAAGTGGACCAATCATTGGCAGTGCCAAACAATCCTTACCCTACCAGTTACACAGATGAGGCGGTGGGGCTAACCTTAAGCAACCACGCGAACGTGTTTGCACGCGATCATTTAGACTTGGGGTCACGCTTTTTGTTAACGCAGTTTTTAGCGCTGCCAAAAGCTGCGCAAGTTGTTGATTTAGCCTGTGGTAATGGTGTGTTGGGGATTAAGTACCAGCAGTTACACACTGAGGCGACGATACAGTTTCTTGATGAATCGTATATGGCCATTGCCTCGGCAAAAGATAACTATAGCAGCGCCTTTCCTGAACAGGCTGCGAGCGCCGCTTTTAGAGTGGAAGATGGTTTAAAGCAAACAGCAGATGGTTCAATCGATTTAATTATCTGTAATCCACCGTTTCACCAGCAACATGTGATCGGTGAGCAGGTCGCGATGGACTTATTTCATGACGCTAAGCGCTGCTTAAATGTGGGGGGAGAGTTATGGATTGTTGCTAATCACCATTTGGATTATCAGAGCAAACTAAAGCGCTTATTTGGTAACTGCCGTGTGGTTGATTCTAATAAAAAGTTTGTTGTCATGCGCGTCGTCAAACGATAAAAAGTTAAGCAACCACCTTCTGAATAACGTTGAGAGGTGGTAGTTTTCTATTCACTCACTGGTTGCATTGAATTAAAAACCTACCAGTAATTCTATATTAGCTACCGTTTATCGGAAACCCGCTACCGATAATGAGTCATTCCCCTATTAAAGGCGCCTAAGAGATAAGAAAATAGTTTTTTACAACTCCCCATAAGGACATGGTGATTATGATGAACACGCAAATACTAAAAAAATCGCCTCAGATTCTAGCGACGCTGTTTCTGACTCTGTTTGTATCAACCGAGGCTGCGGCCGCACCGGTTGCTCAGCCTGACCATTTAAATACCACTGTTGGGGCACCAAAGACGGTTGGCGTTTTGTGGAACGACAGAGGTCGAGGCATTTACGTTTCTAAGGTTAACCATTTTTCCGCTCGTGGCGGGCGTGTTTATGTGGTTGGAGGCAGGAAGGTCCATTACACCCCTAAAGCAGGGTTTAGAGGGACCGATACCTTTTGGTATGAAATAAAAGATGCCCATGGCAGAACAAATAGCTCAAAGGTAACCGTCAATGTTCGTGGTGGTCATCAGCGTGCTCAGCATCACTATAAGCAGCCGCACCACTACCGCCCAAAACACCACAAACCAAACTATAACGTTCAGTGGTCGCAGCCGGGTTTTAGCATCAGCTATTCCAAGCCCGGTGGGATTCAAGCTCAATTTGGCGCACCGCAGCATCATTACGTTCAACCCCGTTCTGGTGGACACAACAACTGGAACAGAGGAGGCAGTGCACCGGTAGGGCGTCCTGACGCTTTTTCGACCTATGCATCGTCGGGGCAAGTGCCTCTTTATGTGCTTTCAAATGATCGCGGCTACGGTTTAAAAGTACACCAAACTAACCGTTGGACTAAAAACGGTGGACAGGCTTGGGTGGTGAATAACCATTCGGGTTCTTACATCATGTATAAACCAAAACCTGGGTTTGTTGGTGTTGACACTGTCTGGTACGTTTTGCGTGATGCTAATGGTCGTACCAATAGCACAAGAGCAGATATTACTGTGTTTTAAGTTTTTGCTGTTATTTTAAGTTAAACAAGGCCGCACCGAGCAATCTGTGCGGCCTTTGTATTTCCCCATGCTTACATACTCCACATGGCGATGGTAAACTCCTAAGCTATCAACTATTAGGAGGCAGCGCATAATGCATAGTCGATTCATCGGGCCATTGGAAGTGTCCTCTATCGGTTTGGGGTGTATGAATTTTTCAATGGGCTATGGCCCAGCGGATGATGAGGTGTCAACGCGCCTGCTTAACGAGGCGCTAGATGTAGGCTATCGGTTTTTAGATACCGCATCGATGTATGGTTGGGGTCACAATGAAACGGTTATTGGCAATGCCTTAAAGACTCGCAGAGACGAATACGTACTGGCTAGTAAATGTGGTTTTAGCCGTGATGAGGCCGGTAAAAGCTTCGAAGATGGACGCCCTGAGGTGATTAAACGTCAGTGTGAAGAAAGCCTGAAGCGACTGCAAACCGATGTCATTGATCTTTATTATTTGCACCGCCGTGATATGAACGTACCGATAGAGGAGAGCGTCGGCGCGCTGGCAGACTTGGTCAAAGCGGGCAAAATACGCACCTTCGGATTGTCAGAAGTTTCAACCGACACACTAAAACGTGCGCACCAAGAATCCCCTGTGGCTGCGGTTCAGTCGGAATACTCCCTATGGTCACGTACCCCTGAATTTAGCTTGCTAACGGCCTGCACTGAACTGGGCGTTGCTTTTGTGCCTTTTTCACCGCTGGGGCGGGGCTTTTTAACAGGCAAGGCTGCAGATGTCTCTGAACTGGCAGAAAAAGATTTAAGAGCAACCATCGCTAGGCCACGGTTTGAGGTAGATAACTACGCGCACAACGTTAAGTTGTTAACACCTTATGCTGCAATCGCTGAGCGCGCGGGCTGTACACTTGCGCAGCTGGCGTTGGCATGGGTTTTGGCCCAAACAGATAATGCGGGTAATCAATCGCTGATACCTATTCCAGGCACTAAGCACATCGACTTTATGCAGGAAAATGCAGGCGCTGCTGATATTGAACTGGATAAGGCAATTGTCGCTGAATTGGATGACTTGATTAACGAATCTACTGTACTGGGAACGCGCTACACAACAGATCGCATGGCTTCCTCTGACTCTGAGCGAGACCGTGTTTAATTTTATATTAAGGAAAATAGTTATGAGTGATGACTCATTTGTTGGCTGTCAGCTGTCAAAACTGGCCATCGGTTTGTGTACATTATTGCTAGTCGGGTGTGGTGGCGATGATGCCGTTCCAACAGTCAATCTTTTAGGTGACGGAACACCGGTGCAAAGAACCGACAGCCGCCCCAATGTTATTTTTATTTTTACTGATGATCAGGGTTTTGCTGATGTTGGTGCCAATAAGGCGGTTAGCGACATCAAGACGCCTCATATTGATCGACTGGCAGCCTCAGGGGTCCGTATGACCAACGGCTACGCGACTGCGCCGCAATGCACACCTTCTCGAGCGGGTCTTATGTCGGGGCGTTATCAGCAAAAATTTGGTGTTGATGATAACCGCTACACGCCTTTTCCCTTAAGCCAAAGCACTATTGCAGAGCGTTTAGTTGATGCAGGCTACAAGACAGGCATTGTGGGTAAGTGGCATCTTGAACTAAATACCAATTCCAGCAGCTGGTTTAACGAGACATACTCACCGGGCAGCAACGCAAGCTATAACTTTGCCAACATTCCAGCCTCTGAAAGGGTGAAATATTTTCCAGAAAACAGAGGGTTTCAGGATACCTTTTTTGGTACTGCCAATAACTATAGAGCCAATTTTGATCTAGACGCCAATACAATAGAAGCCACAACCATTCGCAATACCCGCTTTAGAGTCGATGTAGCGACAGACGCGGCGCAGGCGTTTATCAAACGCCACCAAAAAGATCCATTTTTTCTCTATGTCCCTTACTTTGCTCCACACGTGCCATTAGAGGCCACAGCAAAACACTTAAGTAAATTTCCCGGCAATATGCCAGAGCGCAGGCGCTATGCTCTAGCGATGATGTCAGCTGTTGATGAAGGGGTTGGCAGAATAGTTGAATCAATTAAGTCATACGGTTTAGAAAATGACACGATTATCTTTTTTATGAGCGACAACGGTGCGCCAATGGGTATGACGATGGATGATGTCTTACCGGTATCCAATGCAGCAGGTGTCTGGAATGGCTCTGTTAACACGCCATGGGTGGGTGAAAAGGGCATGCTAACAGAAGGGGCCATTAGAGTGCCTTATATTGTCAGCTGGGAAGGGACATTACCGGCAGGGTTAGTGTTTGATGAGCCGGTGATGACACTTGATGCCTCAGCCACGGCATTAACGGTAGCCAATGCCGATACCTCAAATATTGATGGCGTTAATCTTATTCCTGCCCTGACAGGCAATCAATCGCAAATGAATAGAGACATCTATTGGCGCTTTTGGAATCAAGCGGCTATTAGAAACGGTAAGTGGAAATACATTCAGGCGGCTGAGAACAAAGAATATCTATTTGATTTGTCGACAGATGCTCATGAGACAAAAAACTTGATGTCACAAAACTTATTATTGGCCACCTCTATGAAAAATAGGCTAACAAATTGGTCACAATCTCTTCAACGACCGGGCTCTACGTTCACGGCTTTAAATAGGCAAGAAAAGCTTTGGTACAATTTCTACTTTAACAATGATGGTTCATGATTTTGATAAAATTGAGCTATTTTAGTGATCGTTTTCGCATATGTTAATAGCACTCAACCCCTGGAGAAAGTATGAAAACTTACCGCACTATAATGATTATTTTCGTTGGATTATTAATGTTTGATTCGGCATTTGCGCACAAAAAAAGACTTGGCACGGCTTTGTATGTTGGTACAAAGGCGGGGTGTAACGCTGGGGTAATTAGTACCAATCCAAGACATTTAGGCTGTAAGTCGAGGCTTATTGGATACGTTAAAAAACGGATTCAAGGGTTTCCTGTTGAATACCTGACACGGCTATATGTCGGCACAACCCCAAGGGTCAACGCAGGGGTTGTTAGCACAAATAAGCGGCATCTAAATGGCAAAACACGTTTTATTGGGTCACTGTCTACTATTCGTCTATTGGGTGGTACCAGCAAACCGCTATTTCTTGGTTTAAAAAGTCACTGTAACGCAGGGGTGCTATCGACGAACAAGAGGCATATGAACTGTCCTACAAAATTTGTTGGTTTCACCTGGGCTGAGTACAACGGCCCACACTCTCACTAAACGGTCACAAGCCCAACCTTAATTTCACTTAAATTAGGTTGGGTGTACTTGCAATGTTCAGGCACTCATTGCCCTAGCTGTCAGGGTTACAAATTCCTATTATAAGTAATATAATTTTAAGCAGAAAATACGCTAAGTATTTTAGAAAATGATCGTTATCTTTCGCGATACCTCTGTTGCAGTTAACATTACAAAAAGGAATTATGATGAGCACCTATCCAAGAACGTTTTCACACATCGGGATCTCAGTGCCTGATGTCAAAAAAGCCTCCAAATTTTATAGTGATGTGATGGGTTGGTATCACATAATGGAGCCTACTGTTATCACTGAGGAGTCTGACACGCCGATAGGTCAAATGTGCATCGATGTCTTTGGTAAAGGCTGGGGCTCGTTTAAAATTGCTCATATGTCAACGGGTGATAAAATTGGCGTCGAAATGTTTGAGTTTAAAAACAATGAAACGCCAAAAGAGTTTGAATACTGGAAGACCAGCACCTTCCATTTTTGCGTTCAAGACCCTGATATTGAAGGACTAGTGGCAAAAATTGTGGAGCATGGGGGAAAACAGCGCATGCCTATCCGCGAGTACTATCCCGGAGAAAAGCCTTTCAAGATGTGTTACGTTGAGGACCCGTTTGGTTTGATCTTTGAAGTTTATTCACATAGTTACGAGCTGACTTATTCGCAGGGTGCGTACTAAACCTCAAACACCGCTCAAATAAATCCTCTATTTCTATCTGCTGCCGCCTGATCGGCAGCAGACGCTTGAGCCTTGAGTCTATATTATCTAAGATAGCCCACTTTTTACTTCATCTAGGCCTTCAATATGAACGATAGTCAATCGAAACCGGCTTTGCCGGATCGCCTTTCAGGTAACGCCCGTAGTCCGCACCACGTCGCAGAAATTTTTGAACACGAGATTGGTATTCGAGTGAATGGCAAAGAACGCAGCGATGTAGAGGAATATTGCGTCAGCGAAGGCTGGGTAAAAGTTGCCTCACCTAATGCACTAGACCGTCGTGGGCAGCCTCTTTTATTGACTGTAAAAGGCACGGTTGAAGCTTTTTATAAATAAGCATTTTGCTTTCTTAGTTGCACAGGGTGGTCTTTAACGGTGCGGCTTTTAAAGACAGCTTTTCATCCTGATGTCTCTCCTGTAGATATTTCTCCTACTAGCAATCTAACGCTCATTGAGCGCCAGAGCGCTCGAGCCATTGTGATTAAGGGTGAGAGCATATTGTTGTTATATACGCAGCGCTATGACGATTACAGCTTGCCTGGTGGCGGTATAGATGAGGGTGAGGATAAAGTTGCAGGTCTTATCCGTGAGCTGCAAGAGGAGACGGGTGCGCAAGGCATTTGTAATGTACAAGAGTTCGCGCGTTATGATGAGTATCGGCCTTGGTATAAGTCTGATGCCGATATCATTTACATGATCTCATATTGCTATGTTTGTGAGATTGATGAGGCGTTAGGTGATACCGCCTACGAGCCGCATGAAGTGAATAATGGTATGAAGCCGTTATGGATGAACATTTATGCAGCGATTGAGCATAATGAAGTTGTGATTGCTGGCAGTGACAAGAAAGGGCTTTCGATTGAGCGGGAGACTTTTTTATTAAAAGTCATTGCTAAGAAACTCGTGGTGAAAAAGTAATATGAGTAACAAGGAATCTTTATCTATGTCGTTTGACGCTTTAGGGCTGTGTGATCAGCTGTTGAAAACCGTTGCAAGACAGGGGTATACAACACCATCACCGATACAGATAGAAGCAATTCCTGCCGTACTCAAGCAGTGCGATGTGATGGCAGTCGCCCACACGGGTACGGGTAAAACCGCTGGCTTTACGCTACCGGTATTACAACTATTGTCTGACGGACCAAGTCCTGAGTCTAAAGGCATTCGTGCGTTAATTATTACACCAACCCGCGAGCTTGCTGCTCAAGTTGCACAAAGCGTTCTAAGCTACAGCGCTGACATGAATATTCGTTCTGCTGCGGTGTATGGTGGGGTAAGGATTGAATATCAGATTTCGCAACTTGAAGCTGGCTTAGACGTTCTGGTTGCAACACCTGGGCGTTTGGTAGACCTTTATAATCAGGGGGCAATTAACTTTGATCAGCTTGAAATATTAGTTTTAGATGAAGCTGATCGCATGTTGGATTTGGGCTTTATCGATGATATCCGCCATATCCAAACGTTGCTGCCTGCTAAACGCCAAACTTTAATGTTTTCAGCGACGTTTTCTAAAGAAATTAAGTCGCTTGCTAAGGGCATGCTAAATGATCCGACTCTAATCGAAGTAACTGCTGCGAATAGCACCGTCGATACAGTTAAACAGAAAATACATCCTGTCGATAAAGCGCTTAAAACTGAGGTGCTGATTCACCTGATCAAACGAAACAAGTGGCAGCAAGTGTTGGTTTTCAGTAAGACTAAACGGGGTGCTGATGAGTTGGTTGTTGAATTGCAAAGGGCTAGCATCAGTGCAGAGTCAATTCATTCCAATAGAACGCAGCATGCTCGCACTCGGGCCTTAGATGGCTTTAAAGATGGCAGTATTGCAGTGTTGGTTGCGACGGATATTGCTTCTCGAGGCATTGATGTCAGTGAGCTGCGTTGTGTGATTAACTATGAACTTCCCTATGTGGCAGAAGATTATGTGCATCGTATTGGTCGTACGGGTCGAGCGAGCACTTCTGGTTTAGCGGTTTCGTTGTTTAGTGAAGAAGAGCATAAGCAGTTAAAGGCTATTGAGCGGTTGATTGGTAGGAAGTTTGATCGCGAGGTGATTAAGGGTTTTGAGCCTAGCGTTAAGGGACTAGCGCATCCATCGGATGATGAGGAGTATGGTAATTTTGAAGCGGATGTTAATCCCAAAGGGAAAGGGCGTCGCAGAGGCCGCGGTGGCAATTCATCAACTAGACATCGTAGATAAGGGTATGTAGCTATAACAGTCTGTGATTCAATGAGTTAGTTTAATGTTCATATGTTAAAGTAAGCCATAACGACTAAGAAGTTGAATCCATGACAGCTACCATGAGAAAAAAATTACCAATCGGCATTCAGACTTTCCGCGAAATACGGAAAGACAATTTCTATTATGTTGATAAAACTCAAATGGCCATCGACCTGATCGAAAGCGGCAAGCACTACTTTCTATCTCGTCCGCGCCGTTTTGGTAAAAGTTTGTTTCTGGATACATTTAAAGAGCTATTTGAAGCTAATGAAGCGCTTTTTACAGGGCTAGATGCTCACTCTCAGTGGGATTGGTCAGTGAAATATCCCGTGCTGCATTTAAGCTTCGGCGGTGGTCAATACTTAGAGCCTAAGGAACTACAAAGCAACATTAGCGAACAGTTGGATGATCTTGATAAAGTCTTTGGCCATTCAACGACACACACAACACTTTCTGGTCGATTCAAGGCCTTAATTCGCCATGCTAACAGCCAAGCAGGGCAACCTGTCGTTGTGCTAGTCGATGAATATGACAAACCTATATTAGATGCACTTCAAGCGCCGGATGTGGCAAGAGCTAATCGCGACTTGCTGCGCGGATTTTATGCCACGGTTAAAGACAGTGATGCTTATGTGAAATTTAGTTTTTTCACAGGCGTCAGTAAATTTGCCAAGGTTAATATATTCTCTGGCTTGAATAACCTGACAGATCTCTCGCTTGATTCCGCGTTTTCAACGGTCTGCGGTTACACCGATCATGACATTGATACTGTGTTTGCGGCTGAGCTAGCCGGTTTGGATCGCGATGAAATTCGTGATTGGTACAACGGTTATAACTGGTTGGGCGAGGGCGTTTATAACCCTTTTGATATCTTACTGTTATTTCGAAAACGTAAATTTAGCAATTACTGGTTTGAAACTGGCACCCCCGCATTTTTAGTTGATTGGTTAATTAAGCACAAAATATCAACGCCAAGACTGGACAAGATGTTAAGCACCAGCGAGATGCTAAACAGCTTTGATATCGATAGAATCGACGCGGAGGCTTTGCTGTTTCAAACGGGCTATCTGACGATTAAGCATGAAGAAAATCTGGGTGGAAACTACTTCTATACGCTGGGTTACCCCAATCGTGAGGTAGAACAAAGTTTAAATCGGCAGTTATTGTCAGCGCTGGTTCAGGACAATTCTCAGCAAGCCAGTCACAGTACTCAGCTCTATCAATTGCTCATGTCGAATGATTTTGATGGACTGAAGCAACTGTTCCATAGCTTTTATGCCAGCATTCCTCATCAGTGGTATACCAATAATGATATTCAAACCTATGAAGGCTACTACGCTTCAGTATTTTATTCTTACTTTGCCTCACTAGGGTTAGATATTACCGTTGAAGACGCCACCAACCTTGGGCGCATTGATATGACGTTGCAGTTTAATCAGCAGGTTTATATCTTTGAATTTAAAGTGGTTGAATTGGCTCCAAAAGGCAATGCGCTTCAGCAAATAAAAGATAGGGGCTATGCGGACAAATTCAGAACACCGGATCAGCCGATTTATTTAATTGGTGTGGAGTTTAGTAAAAAAACACGTAATGTGGTGAGGGTTGAGGTGGAGAAGGGTTAGGGTAATGACAATTAGCGTCTCACATATTACCCATATTGATAACTTAACAAGCATCCTCAGTCAGAATGGTCTACTTCAAGGTGCGCAGCACAAGCCAGCAGTGATTGTAGAACCACGTTGGTATTACTAGGAGGTGTTATGATTACTTATCAAACAGGTAATATTTTGCATGATCAAGCTGATGCAATCATCAACACGGTAAATACTGTGGGCGTCATGGGCAAAGGTTTGGCCTTACAGTTCAAGAAAGCTTTTCCTGATAATTTTAAAGTGTACAAAAAAGCATGTGACAATAACTCCGTGGTCACCGGTAAGGTGCTATCCGTTTCACTCAACTCAATCAGTGCACCCTATTTTATTATTAATTTTCCAACGAAGGCTCATTGGAAGGCTAATTCTAAGCTCGAATACATTGA
>ENA-ORXT01001112-ORXT01001112.1-marine-metagenome-genome-assembly--contig:-NODE-1112-length-37729-cov-21.592346_pt1 | contig 37729 bp, 39 predicted proteins | sample MGYA00237868_ERZ511482 | MGnify/ENA metagenome assembly ERZ511482 | reverse complement strand
CGTCAAATTTAGCCAAACATATAAAAAAAATAACTTCTTCATTTGGGGTAGATTATTTTCTTCCTCTTCCCTTATTTCTTTCACTAATGCTACCGATTTGTATAGGTGCGAAACATTCGATATCAAAATCTTTTTTAAATGAGACTGTAAGGTAATGAATAAAGTAAGCTTAAAGCAAGCATAAATATTGAATGTTTCGTTAGTTTTTAGATAAAGCGGTATGACCCAAATGTATTGTAAATGATCTTTTGTTTTGTTTTTATAGAAAGTGTTTTGAGCAATTTTTTTTTCATAAAAATTATACCACTATTTTTGTCTATCATGTTAGGGAAGACGAAAAAAATAATCTACCCGTCTGAATCGTTCTTTGGGGTAGATTATTTTCTTCCTCTTCCCTTAGATAGATACTAACGCTGCACGGACTGGAAGCACCGTGTTACGTTATTCCCACTCGATCGTTGCGGGCGGTTTTGTGCTGATGTCGTATACGACGCGATTGACGCCGCGCACGTTGTTGATAATTTGGTTGGAGATTTTTCCGAGGAAATCGTAGGGCAGATGACTCCATTCGGCGGTCATGCCATCGACCGAACTGACGGCGCGTAGGGCAACTGCTTGCTCATAGGTGCGCTCATCGCCCATGACGCCTACGGATTGTACTGGCAAAAGGATAACGCCTGCTTGCCAGACTTCATTGTAAAGGTCGTGTTTTTTCAAATTGTCAATAAAAATCGCGTCTGCTTCTTGTAGTAGAGCGACTTTTTCAGGGGTGATGTCGCCGAGTATGCGTATTGCCAAGCCCGGTCCGGGGAAGGGGTGGCGGTTGAGAATGTGCGGCGGTAGTTCGAGTGATTTTCCGACGCGACGCACTTCGTCTTTGAATAGCATCCGAAGGGGTTCGACGATTTTTAGGTTGAGTTTTTCAGGCAAACCGCCTACGTTGTGATGCGATTTGATGGTGACCGAAGGACCGTGTACGGATACTGATTCGATGACATCAGGGTAGATGGTGCCTTGTGCCAACCATTCGATATCATCAAGTTTATTTGCCTCATTTTCAAAGACTTCTATGAAAACACGTCCTATCGTTTTGCGCTTTTTTTCGGGGTCGCTGATGTCTTGTAGTTCGTTGAGGAAATCCGCTTTTGAGTCTATACCTTTTATATTGAGTCCAAGTCCTTTGTAGGATTCGAGGACTTCTTGGTATTCGTTTTTGCGTAGCAAACCATTGTCGATAAAAAAACAATATAGTTGTTTGCCTATGGCGCGATGTAGCAACATTGCCGCGACAGAGGAATCGACACCGCCCGATAAGCCGAGTAGGACTTTTTGGCTGCCTATTTTATGACGTAGCTCTTGCACGGTGGTATCTACAAAGGATTCGGGTGTCCATGAATCGGAGCAGCCTGCTATGTCGATAACGAAGTTTTTTATGAGTGTTTTTCCGCTTAGGGTGTGGGTGACTTCGGGGTGAAATTGAAGGCAGTAGACGGGGTGTTTAAATTTTTGGTTGTCAGAGCGATAAGCGGCTACCTCGATGCTTTCTGTGCCTGCAATAAGGTGAAATCCGGTTGGTATTTGGGTGATGGTATCGCCGTGCGACATCCAGATCTGTGCTTCTTTCACGCCTTGAAAAAGGGGGTCGGCTTGTATGTTGGTGAGGCTGGCTTTGCCGTATTCGCGCTTGTCTGAGCGCATGACTTTTCCGCCAAAATACTGTGCCACGTATTGTGCGCCATAGCAAATTGCAAGGATGGGTTTTTTGTCTACAAGTCGCTCTATTTCAGGCTGTAGTGCGCGTTTTTCGGTTACGGAAAACGGACTGCCGGAAAGTATAATTCCCGCGATAGAATCGTCTATTTTGGGTATTTTATTGTAGGGGACAATCTCGCTGTAAACATTGAGTTCGCGCACCCGACGGGCGATGAGTTGGGTGTATTGTGACCCGAAATCGAGGATGAGTATTTTTTGCTGCATATTTTAGCAAAGATAAGCAAACAATGCTTAAATGATGCAATGATGCAATGCGATAATGTTTCAAATTCCAAATTCTCATAAAAACGCTTTAGGAATGCGGCAAAAATAACTTTACCATTGTCTTTTTCGAAGCCCTGAAACTAAAAATTTAGTTAAAGTTTTGTTTAAAACTAAAAATTTAGTTTAAAAGGTGTATATTTGTGGTGTAATTCGTGCAAAAAGGCTCATTAAGTTTTGATATATTATTGAAAAGAGCTACTTTTGCGCTCCATTTTTAAAAAATTAATTTAATTTAAAAGACATGAAAAACGTCCTATTACTTTGTTTTCTTGCTATCGCAGTAAGTTTTACTGCTTGTAAAAACGACACTGCTAATGCAGAAGAAACAGTGACTACACTGAACGATAAAAAAGCCTTACCAAACGCCAATGCTAATAAAGCAAAACCTGTAGCTAACGCAATTCCTGCGGATACTGTAAACGTTGCAAAGATGGTATTTACTGAAGAAGTTTTTGACTACGGTAATATCAAAGAAGGTGATGTTGTAGAGCATGTATTCAAATTTAAAAATACAGGTGTTGCGCCACTTATCATCGAAGGTGCAAAATCGACTTGTGGTTGTACAGTTCCTCAATTTCCAAAAGAGCCTATCGCTCCGGGTGAAAGCGGCGAAATTGCTGTTAAATTCAACAGTAAAAACAAGTCAGGAAGACAACGTAAACCAGTCAATGTAACTGCCAACACATGGCCAAAATTGACTAGCGTTTATATCGACGGTACAGTTGAAAAATCAGCTGATGCTGCGACTGCGACTAACAAGAAATAAGACTTGAGACAAGAGGAAAATAACTTTTCTCGTCTCTCGTTTTGTCTCTGTGTTCTCAACTAAAATATTATGCAAACAATGTTTTTACAAGCCGGAAACGAAGGTATGATAAACCTCGTTTTTATGGCAGCCATCATGCTGGTCGCTTACCTCTTCCTCATACGTCCACAAGCCAAGCGTGCGCGTGAGCAACGCGGGTTTGTCGAAAACCTTGAAAAAGGGATGAGCATCGTCACTGCAGGTGGTATTCATGGTAAAATTTCTAAAGTTGATGAAACAACGGTCACGCTTGAAGTCTACAATAAGACTTATTTGACTGTTGAAAAATCAACCATTAACATGGAAATGAGTACCACATACGGAAAAGAAACTGCGGAAAGTGCAAGTTGATACCGACAAAATAAAAGCATTTTTGCAAACTGATAGGGCAATGTTGATGGGCTGCATCGGCATTGCCCTTATTGTTTGGCTGTTTATGAAAATGGCACAGCCACATAATACAGAACTCCCCCTCGAAATCAATTATACGATTCCTGATGATAAAATATTTGCCGCGCCGCTGCCCAAAACCATCACACCAAAAATAAGCGGTACTGGTTGGGCATTATTCAGTCGCTACCTACGCGCCCAACGTCCAGAAATCAACCTCATGCTCGAAAACACACCAAACCAAATCATCAGTGCCTCCCAACTCGAAACCGCCATTCAAAGCCGACTGCCTAGTCCGCTCACCGCCAAACTCCGCACCTTTCAATCCATCACCGTTCAGCTTGATGATAAAGCCAGAAAACGTATTCCCATCGTTTTACAACAAAATATTCGCCTCGCATCGCAGTATCAATTCATCGTACCGCCGCGCCCCGTCCCGGATAGTATCACGATTTATGGACCCAAATCTGTCATAGAAAAAATCGAAGTATGGCAAACAAAAAGAATTGATATGGAATCAGTTAAAGAAAGTTCAGAATCCACCGTCGAACTCCTCCCCCACCCCAATACAGAGGTCAGTTTTGAACCTATCAGTGTCATTTGTGATATTGATGTCGAACAGTTTACCGAAAAAACCCTCGAAATTCCCATCCAGATTATCAATGCCCCCGATACCCTTTTGCTCACCATTCATCCCTCTAAAATAAAAATCACCTGCCGCGTAGGTCTGAGCAATTACGACAAAGTCGATGCCACCCAATTCCAAGCCGTTGCCGATTTCATGAAAGTCGATGTCAATAACTCTAATTATGCACCCGTCAAACTCACCCAGGTCCCCGATTTTGTCAATAATACCGACGCCCAACCACAAAATGTAGAATTTATCATTAGTAGGTGAGCTATGAATTGAGGTGTTGATGAATTGACGTGTTGACGTTAGCTTTTTTGCGAAGCAAAAATAAAATTCGTCAACCCGTCAGCACATCAATTCGTCAATTCGTCAACTCATCAATACAACAACACGTATATTAGCGTATGGAAAAATTGTTTATGATAATTGGAATCGTCATTGGTCTTATTATTCTTACTATTGCAGCCTTATTTTTATTGACGCCTGCGCCTAAAATTGTGACCGGAGTAGCCGCAAAACGGGCTTGTTCGTGTTATTTTGTGGCAGGTCGCAGTCCCAAATTTATTGCTGCCAATGAAAATAATTATTCGCTCATAAAACTGGCTAAAGTAAAATATGATGCGCAACAAAAAACCGCTACCGCTACTTTTTTAGGATTGGGAAAAATAACGGCTGCCTACCGCAAGGGGCTTGGCTGCGCTATCGTAACCGAAGATTATCCGATAGAAAAAGTACGCAAACTTTCTTTTTCAATACCCAATACAAAGCCTGTACCCGATATTTTTTCTACGAACGATACTTTGAAAAAACCTGTTTTCAATCAAAAAAAACTAAGCCATACCATTAATAAGGCTTTTGAAGGAAAAAAACGGACTCGCGCCGTAGTCATTATAAAGGACGGTCAAATCATTGGCGAAAAATATAGCGAAGGTCTCGACAAAAACAGCCTCCTATTGGGTTGGTCAATGACTAAAAGCATCACGAGTGCTATGGCTGGTATCATGTCGCAAAAAGGCATGATTGATATTGACCAACCCGTCGGCATACCCGAATGGCAGGACGATGACCGTGCCAAAATCACTTGGAACAACCTACTGCAAATGTGTAGCGGTTTGGATTGGAATGAAAATTACTTTTGGGTCAGCGATGTTACCAAAATGCTCGCCATGCGCGGCGATATGTACCAACACGCTATCCAACCGAAAGCCAAATATCCGCCCAAAGAAAAATTCCTTTATTCCTCTGGCACCACCAATATCGTAGCAGGGCTACAACGCCGACAATTCGCTGACATTCAGGACTATTGGTCGTTTCCGTACCGCGAACTGTTCCATAAAATCGGGATGAATAGTGCCATCATGGAGTCGGATGCTTCCGGAACTTTCGTCGGTTCGTCGTATAGCTACGCGACAGCGCGAGACTGGGCGAAATTTGGTTTGCTCTACCTCAATGATGGTATGTGGCAAGGCGAACGCATTTTGCCCGAAGGTTGGGCAGCTTATACTGTGACTCCTGCGCCCGATTCAGGAGGCGATTATGGTTCATTTTTCTGGCTTAATGCCGGCGGTCAATACCCCAACGCACCACGCGAAGCCTACGGCGCACAGGGTTTTCAGGGGCAATATGTCTATATCATTCCTTCCAAAAATATCGTTGTCGTGCGTATGGGGACAGGCATAAACGACATGGATTTCAACGAATTTTTAACGGAAATTTTTGAGGGATGTTAGTCAAATCAAGTTGAGTCCCCCCAGTTTGAGTAAATTCCAATGTGTTTTACGCGATACTTTGTTAGAGTTTAGTGCTTGACATTTGGGATTTTTATTAAGGGAAGACGCAAAAATAAATTCAGATTTTGACTTGTTCTTTTCTCCTTTTTCTTCGTTATGAAAATCCTTGCGTAGCTTGGCTATGCGCAGTTTTCATGCCTTGAAAAAGAAAAAAGTAACGGTGTTAAAAAACTTAATTTATTTATGCCTCGTTCCTAAGTATCAGGAACAAAATAAATGTATATTCTCGACTTGTTATTTTTCCTTTATACTTCACCAAATTTTCCTTAAATAACCCGTTATTCGTGTCAAATTTGGCTCGTATAAAGAAAAAATAACGGCGTGAAGATGTAACGTTTATCATTTTTTCATTCCTAATTCCCTAATTCCTCAGTCACCCAATTACCTTTCCTTGGGAAATTGGGACGAATTTGGGTTCAAAAAGTTTCTTATTTGTCAGGTTTCAAATTCCATGCGGAATTTTGGATTTTGGTATTATCAATATGCAATAATAGATAAAATCATAAACAAAAGTTATCTTTAGTTTTAAAAACAATCAGTATTACAAATGTAAGAATTTGCTATTTTTTGTAATTTTTCACTTTTCCATCCCAAGTAAATGATATTGCGATGTCGTTTCATTACCTTTGGTAGAGTCAATGTTTAAATGATGAAATGATGAAACGCTTAAATAAGTAAAATCATTGTCGCATTTAAGCATTTAAGCATTTAAGCATTGTTTTATGGAGAATTCGATTTACGACCGTTTTGAGGCGGATAAAAAAGCCGGGAAAAAGAACTTTGTGGTCTTGATAGACCCGGATGCCGTCAAGACACAGAACATTGGTAAAGTTGTTGATTTGGCAGTTCGTGCGAAGGTTGATTGTTTTTTTATGGGGGGCAGTTTGATTATGAATGATACGTTGGATTATTCGATTTCTCAAATTAAAGATGCTTGTGATATTCCGGTGGTTTTGTTTCCGGGCAGTTCTTTGCAGTTGAGTTATCGCGCTGATGCGCTGCTGTTTTTGTCGCTGATTTCGGGTCGCAATCCCGATTTGCTTATCGGCAAACACGTAGAAACCGCTTCGTTTTTGTACGCGAGTCCACTAGAAATCATCTCAACGGGCTATATGCTCGTGGATGGGGGCGTGCCGACCTCGGTTTCGTATATGAGCAATACGCATCCGATACCTTCAAATAAGGATGATATTGCAGTTTGTACAGCACTCGCTGGCGCACTTATCGGCATGAAACTGATTTATATGGACGCCGGAAGCGGTGCGAAAAATCCAATTCCAGTATCTATGATTCGCGCTGTAAGTGAACGACTTAAAGCCCCACTCATCGTAGGTGGTGGCATCCGCACACCAGAAAAAGCGCTCCAAAATACACAAGCTGGCGCAGATGTCGTCGTTGTTGGGAATGCTATAGAAAAAGACCCGCAATTGGTGATAGATATGGCTGCTGCCGTACATAGTATTAATACTTAAATGTTTTTAATGTAAGTAAGTAGTGAGACAAAAATATCCTTACTTTTTGACGGTTTCTTTTTCCGCTATTTTTCCCTACAAAAATCCTTACGTAGCGTAGGCTATGTGCGGTTTTTGTAAGAAAAAATATCGAAAAAATAACCACGTCAAAATTGTAAGCCTATTTTTGTCCCACTACTTAGTTGCGTTAAAACGATTTAATTCAAGTGAAGAAACGCTTGAACAGTTATTATTATGAGGAAGTATTTAAACTTGTTTGATTTCAAGCAAAAAGTAAATTACAAAACTGAAGTATTATCAGGTCTTACGGTTGCTTTGGCACTTGTGCCGGAGGCGATAGCTTTTGCCATGATTGCCGGATTGTCTCCCTTGACAGGGCTTTATGCAGCCTTTATGATGGGGCTTGTTACATCTATTTTGGGCGGACGACCGGGCATGATTTCGGGTGCTACGGGTGCGGTTGCGGTAGTGGTCGTTGCTTTGGCTATTTCTCACGGACCAGAGTATGTATTTGCTACGGTAATCTTAGCGGGGCTGATGCAAATCTTGGCGGGCGTACTTAAGTTGGGTAAGCTGATGCGGCTGGTGCCACATCCGGTTATTTTTGGCTTTGTAAATGGTTTAGCGATTATCATTTTCATGTCCCAATTGGAGCAATTCAAAGATTCAAGTGGACATTGGTTGACGGGACAAGCCTTGTATATTTTGCTGGGTTTGGTGCTTTTGACGATGCTGATAATTTGGGGATTGCCGAAGTTGACTAAAATTATTCCGGCGTCTTTGGCTGCCATTTTGGTGGTTTTTGGGCTTGTGGTAGGCTTTGGTATTGATACCAAAACAGTGGGTGATATTGCCTCGATTCAAGGTGGTTTTCCGCCTTTTCATATCCCAATGGTGCCGATTAATTGGGAGACTTTGACCTTGATTTTTCCTTTTGCTGCGATTATGGCAGGTGTTGGATTGATTGAAAGCTTATTGACGCTAAACATTGTCGATGAGATTACCGAGACGCGCGGTAGAGGCAATAAAGAAGCTGTCGCTCAAGGTATTGCGAATATCCTGTCGGGGTTCTTTTCCGGTATGGGTGGTTGTGCGATGATCGGTCAGAGTCTTATCAATATCTCGAATGGCGCACGGGCGCGATTGTCCGGTATTGTTGCGGCAGTCGTTTTATTGATGTTTGTAATGTTTGGTTCTACGCTGATAGAGCAGTTGCCAATGGCGGCACTGACTGGCTTGATGATTATGGTGGCAATCGGGACTTTTGAATGGGCGAGTTTTTCAACCTTCAATAAGATGCCGAAATCGGACATTTTTGTAATGGTCGTGGTGACGCTCGTGACGGTTTTCTTGCACAATTTGGCATTAGCCGTCATTATTGGAGTCATTATAGCGGCATTGGTTTTCGCTTGGGATAATGCAAAACGTATTAGAGCAAGAAAATCAATTGATGCAGACGGCGTGAAGCATTATGAAATTTATGGTCCCTTATTTTTTGGTTCGGTGACGGTTTTTAACGAAAAATTCGACATAAAATACGACCCGGACGAAATAATTATTGATTTTAAAGAAAGTAGAGTTGTCGATATGTCAGCTATCGAAGCACTAAATAAAATCACAGAACGCTATCACAAGGTAGGTAAAACAGTACACTTGCGTCACCTAAGTAAAGATTGTCAAAAGCTGCTCAAAAATGCAGGTAAGATAATTGATGTGAATGTTTTGGAAGACCCCAGTTATAAGGTTTTGGTGGATAAGGTGTAACTATCTCAGCTAACAGAATATGGGTGCGTAGCCTTTAGAATCACAAGGACTATTTTTGGTCCTTGTGATTTTTTTTGGTTTTAAGGGTGTATATGTGATGTTGTTCGACACATAATTTGATGGATATTTCTGTATAAAATACAGTGAGTAGTTTTATTTCAAAAGGAATTAAACAATATCGACAACTCTTTTTCCTTTAAGAATAAAACCTGTATCGTCTTTAATTTTTTGGATATTTGATGCTTGACCGAAGTGTGCTAAAGGTTTGAGATTATTACAGACGTATGCTTCTACTTTTGAGTATTGAGAAATATCGTGGTTTAGTATAAAATTATCAATTGTGGTTGTGAGTTGTTTTCTTCCTTTTTATAACCATTGCCCACTCTCGCGAGATTTTAGTTCTACGAAAATTAGAATATCAGAATAAGATAATACTCCATCACATCTACTATCTTCATTACCATCTGGTTTTAAGACAGTTACACAATTGTTAACAGCATAGAAAGCAACATCTTCATTACTCGGATTATTAACTTTAGCAATCCAAACTGTTTGGTTTGTTTCATCTATATATGCGGGGGAATTTGAAGGAGGTGGGGCGTCACATAGTCCAAACTCAAGATTATTTGAATTTGTGCTACAATTTGGGTCTAAAAAATTTATTGGCATTTATCTTCTATTTCAATTAAGTTCACAAATAATTCATTGGATTCAGCTAAAAATTCATTGAGATAGTTTTCAATTCTTTCAAAATTCATTCATTGAGAACTTACAAATTTACTCATTTTTTGTTTTTATTCAAACACTCAAAATTACAATAAAAAACCCAAAATCTACTCTAATCATAAGTAATATTTTCCACGTTAAAAACTCATCTTATTTCTAATTTCTTCCAAAAATAAGTGGTAAAAAACAATAAATACTATCTCAGTTTGTTTTTTTGCCCCTTAATAGTGGCTAATACGCTTAGGGGCAATATTATCTATTTGAGACATTAATCGAACCCCAACCACACTCACGCTTTCCTCCTCTATCAGCGGGGCGAGTTGCTTTGCAAACTCAATGAATTTCATCGTTTCATCTGTTCTTGCCAATTTAAATTTATCGAAAATCAGTAGAGCTTCGCCATTACTTTCGATATGAAAAACCTGTCGTGTTTCGAGAAAGTCGATGATATTTTTATTGAAAAAAGTTTGGATGGCTTGTTCATTATTGCCCATGATTAAGAACTTTTTGGAGAACGCCGGGAACATATCAAAATCAGTATCTTTATAACCAGAAAACGCCATAATTCTATCAAAAACCTTATCAAACACGCCTTCTTTTTCTACCGAAAATATCGGAATTTTATGATTCAATTTCAGTACCATTACAGTCGTATTAAACACTTCTACCGTAAATGCTGCCCCTTCGCTAAAGGTCAGGTCGGCTATTTCCCAATTCATATTGAGGTCTGCGATATTACCTTTCAAGCAGTTTGATTTTTGCTCAATCTGTCGGATTTCGAAGAAGTGAAAGTTCTTCAAATAAGACGTGTTCCAATCGACCTGACTGGTAGGGAAGAGGAAGAAAATAAACTACCCCATTTATGACACACTCAATAAAAGTTGCAAAAATTATCAAACGACCTTTTAATTTTTGATTTGCCAAAGGCAAATCCTTTTCATTGAAGTTGAAGTTGAGGTTGAGGTTGAGGTTGAAGTTGAAGTTGAGATTGAAGTTGAAGTTGAAGTTGCACTTTTTCCCTACCTTTACATAGTGTACAAACAACACTTACACTATGAAAAAGGAGAATACGGACACCGACCAACACTTAGAAAAGACAGGTCACGACCTGTCCCTGCTTATCGCCCGCATGTCGCTCGAAGACAAAGCCAAACTCTTATCGGGACGCGATATTTGGTCCACTCATCCATTTGAGGAATACGGTATTCCGCCTATGTACCTTGCTGACGGACCGCACGGACTCCGCAAATTGGCGAGTAACGATGCGACTTTGCATGGCAGCGTGCCTGCCACTTGCTTCCCCACCGCCTCTGCGCTCGGTGCGACTTGGAATACCGAACTCATCCGCGAAGTCGGCGCAGCTATCGGGCAGGAGTGCCAAGCCAATGGCGTACAAATCCTACTCGGTCCCGGCTTAAATATCAAGCGCACTCCACTCAACGGGCGCAATTTTGAATACTACTCCGAAGACCCGCATTTGAGTGGAAAAATAGCTGCGGCATTTATACAAGGCGTTCAATCACAGGGTATTGGGGCATGTGCCAAGCATTTTGTTGCCAACAACCAAGAACACGAACGCATGATGCACAGCGTCAATGCAGACGAGCGCACGCTCCGCGAAATCTACCTCCGCGCTTTCGAAATCGTCGTCAAAGAATCCGCCCCTTGGTCGATGATGTGCGCCTACAACAAAGTCAACGGCACTTGGGCAGGAGAAAACGAATGGCTGCTCACCCGCATACTCCGCGACGAGTGGAACTACGAGGGCTTTGTCGTCTCCGATTGGGGCGCAGTCAACCACCCCGACCGCGCCGTACACGCCGGACTCAATCTCGAAATGCCCGACAACGCATTTAGTGCAGACAAAATCGTACAAGCCGTAAAAAACGGTACTTTGGACGAAGCCCGCCTTGACCACACCCTCCAGCCCCTTCTTCGTATTATCCTCAAATCCAATCAATTAAAACTAAAAAATGCAACCACCGACCTCAACGCACATCATGCACTTTCTATTCGCGTAGCGGAAGAAAGTATTGTTTTATTGAAAAATGAAGACGATATTTTACCCCTAAATGAAAACGAAATCAAGTCGGCGGCGGTCTTAGGCAGATTTGCCGAAACGCCGCGTTTTCAAGGTGGCGGTAGTTCCAATGTCAATGCTTTTAAGTCCGAAAGTACGTTCAAAAACATCCGAAAAATAGTAGGCGAAAACGTCGAAATTCATTACCATCCTTTCTACGAATCGCGTGGTGGCGAATACCAAAAATCCAACCTTGACGCTGCTGTTCAGTTGGCAAAAAAGGCAGATGTTGCGCTAGTTTTCATTGGCTTGCCTGATGATTTTGAAGCAGAAGGATTGGACAGAGAACACATGGATATTCCCGAATCGCACAAGGCGCTTGTGCGCGAAGTGGCAGCCGTACAAGCCCATACCGTTGCCATCATCTCCAATGGTGCGGCAGTCGAAATCGAAGAATGGGAACGCGAGGTACCCGCCATACTCGAAGCGTGGTTGTCAGGACAAGGCAGCGGCGCAGCAGTAGCGAATATCCTCTTTGGTCGCGCCAATCCTTCGGGCAAATTGGGCGAGACTTTTCCCTTGCGTATGCAGCATAATCCGGCGCACCTTTACGCTCCGGGCGAACATCGCAGCGTGGACTATCGCGAAGGTATTTTTGTCGGCTATCGTTATTATGATGCCAAAAGTATGGAGGTTATGTTTCCTTTCGGGCATGGCTTGTCGTATACCCGTTTCGAATATTCAAAATTGACCCTAAATAAATGTGAATTTAATGATAATGAGGTTTTGAAAATTTCTTTAACCGTAAAAAACATCGGTACACGAGCAGGCGCAGAAATCGTGCAGCTATATGTACACGATAGAGCGTCAGAATTGGTGCGTCCGATAAAGGAATTACAAGCATTTACAAAAATAAATTTATGCGTAAACGAATCGCAAACCATTGATTTTGAATTAGATAAACGAGCGTTTACGTATTTTCATCCTGAAATGAAGACTTGGTATGCGGAGTCGGGTGAGTTTGATATTTTGGTGGGCAGTTCGTCGCGCGACCTACGTTTGCATACGACGGTCACACTAAATTCGAGTCAAGAACACAAGCGTGTCATTGATAAATACACCCCATTCAGAGACATCATCAATCATCCCGTAGGACGACCTTTTGTAGAGACAATTTTGGAAGATTTCGGCACCTCCATCGACTCCGAAAAACCCGAAGATTACGAAGCAAAAGCCATTTTCCTGTCCTTGCCACTGATCAAATCCGTTAACTTTAGTCATGGGTCTTTTTCGGAAGAAATGTTGGAAAGTTTGATTGCGGCTTTGAATGAATAACGTAAAGCGATTTTGCAAATCGCTCTCGCGTATGTGTACGATTTACAAAATCGTTTTACGTTTTCGACAATACCTTCAAACGCCTTTGATAAGATTGCCAATAATTTCTTTTGATACGTTCGTCAAGAAATGATGCTTCGATAAATTTTTCAACAAGATTAGATTTTCCCAGCATCGAAGTCATTATACGATTGAATATTTGTTCTTTAATACCTGCCTTTTGTGCGAGTAGCTTAAATTGTTGATTGATTTTCCCTTGTGCCAGATTTTTGGGTAAAAGCCCGTCGTCGAGTGCAAAATCTTTATCCTCCACATGGATTCGACTGTTGAGTAAATCGTAAGCCGGACTCAAACGGGAATCTCCCATAGGCGTTTCTATCAATGAAAAATTTTTGAGATGGGCATCGCCATTAGAAAACAAATAGTTGAATAACAGTACTTTCAATAATTTTGGAGCTTCTACCCGATAAGCCGGTAGGTGAGATTGCATAAGCTGAAACAAGTCAAAATAATTGCCCAAATATTTATAATGTTCTCCATGCGTCTGTGGGGTTCTACTCGCCAATGAAGTGAAATCTTCCTGCGCTCGTTTTGAGCCGTTTTCGGTTACATCAAAGCGTTTGGTGATATAGGCAGGTGTTCCATCTTTAAAAAATATTAAGGCGTTTTCCGCTGTCTCTATGCCATATACCTGATGGGCAATTTGCATCGTAAGATGTTCATTTGCAGGCATTTGGTCGCTTTTTTTTCCTGCTTCGGATGGAATGGGTTTTAGGATATACGTACTGCGCTCGCCTTCATGGGCGAGTCGCAATTTATTTTTTTCCAATAATAAAGAAAACTTCTCTTGTACGCCCGAAATAGACAACTTTCTTCGATTTTCTGCGAATAATTCGTCCGTTTCTACCCCGCTTGCAGGAGAATCATAAGGCAGTATATGATTCACCTTTTTCCCACTGTACATCTTATTCAAACAAGTTCGACTGTAAGTATCGAATCCTTTTGCCAATGTACCCGGACAGTGTTTTATTTTTGGTAAAGGCATCAGATTATTTGGTATATTTAGGAAATAGTTGACACTTTAGTTTTCAAATTGACATAATGTAAAATGTAAAATAATAAATTTAAAATGTAAAAGTGTCGATAGTACGCATGAAAGTATTCTTGTTTTTTTTATTTTATAAAAAATTGAAAATTAAATAAATATGCGAAAATTTTGCGGTTCTTTGACAGTTTTGCTTGCTTCGCGTCCTACAACTTTTACATTTTGATTCTTTGTGATTTTACGTAATTTTAGTCGGCAGACGAAGGTTTTTATAAAGCGTTTTCGGTTAATTTCAAGGGTTTTAGCCACCAATAAAGGTATTCGGCTGACGACACGCCCGTTGCACGACCATATAAAATCATAAAGAGCCTACATTTTATATTTCAAAAAAAGCATCAACTACTTTTTAGGAAAATTTAAACATCAAATTTTTATTACTCTGACCGCACCTATGGCATCATCTGCGGCAGTAAGGGTTAATAAAGCAAAATCATCGTTTTTGTCAATTTTGTTGTGGCGGCAGATTAGTTCTTTGTTTGAACCTTCGGGCAAGAGTTGATAAAAAAACGGGAATAAGTACCTTGAATGATAGACCTCCTCACTTTTTGGCAGCGTAAGGCTGATACCGGACTTCTGACTGTCTATCAACCAAGCATCATCGTACTGAAAAGTAAATGAACCGTTGTCATGCTGAATAAGTGTTCCGGCTTGTTCATCTTTGTATAATATGCTGGCTTTTCTCATTTGTTAAATCCTTTAATTCTAAACGCAATTCAAGTCCCAAAACGTTTGATATTTTTTGCAATGTTTTGAGTGTCGGATTACCTTTGCCGCTTTCAAACTGTTTTAATGTTCGCAAGCCCACATCGGATAGTTCTGCTAAAGTTTCTTGCGTTACTTGTAGCGATTCTCTCCTTTCTTTTATGGTTTGTATTAATTTTTCGTAGTGCATTTTAATGCTCTTTTTTTTGCAAAAATACGAATTTTTAAATTAAATTCAATGAAAAATGCAATAAAAAGCACTTTTATTAGATTTTATTAAATTTTAAGATATAGCTTTTAAAGTCCCAAATAGGTATAAATTATATGGTATTTTTATTTATTTCAAAAAAAAATAATACCATAAAATAATGGGTTCTTTGACATTTTTTGCATTCCCCCTCCAATGTGGCTTTGGCCCATTGCAATAAGTAACTGAATGACAATGGGTTAAAACCACATTGGAGGAAGAATGAGTATTTTTTGCAAAAATCGTCAAAGAACCAAATAATGTTTTCGTAAATTGCGTATTATTTAACAATTGTATCTAAAAATTAGTATTTATTCAACTTATAAGATAAAAAATCAACAAAAATGAAAAAGGAAACGATAGCCATTCACGGCGGATACCAATCCGAACCAACGACAAAATCAGTTGCCGTACCGATATACCAGACGGTCGCTTACGAATTTGACAATGCCCAACACGGCGCAGATTTATTCAACCTTTCGGTTGCAGGAAATATTTATAGTCGGATAATGAATCCGACAGTCGGCGTACTCGAAGAACGGATAGCGGCACTCGAGGGCGGTGTCGCGGCACTCGGCGTGAGTGCGGGTAGTGCAGGGGTCAATTATTCGATTCTCAACCTTGCGGTAGCGGGCGATAATATCGTTTCTGTACCGCAATTGTATGGCGGAAGTTATACGCTTTTTGCACACATGTTGCCAGCACAAGGTATTGATGTACGCTTTGCGGAAAGCGATGAGGCAGCCGATATTGCCAAGCTTATTGACAAAAAAACGAAGGCGGTTTATTGTGAATCTATCGGAAATCCTGCCGGAAATATCGCTGATATTGAGGCACTTGCGGAGGTCGCGCACGCACATGGCGTACCACTTATCGTAGATAACACGGTGGCGAGTCCTGCTATTCTCAATCCTATCGCTTATGGCGCAGACATCGTGGTACACTCGCTGACCAAGTATATCGGCGGTCATGGTACTACTATTGGCGGCGCAGTAGTCGATAGCGGTAAATTTGACTGGGCGGCACACGCCGACCGATTCCCGATGATGAGTACGCCCGAACCTTCGTATCATGGCGTGGTCTATACCGATGCTTTTGGTCCGGCGGCTTATATCGCGCGGATGCGTACAGTCGCGCTGCGAAATACGGGGTCGGCACTCTCGCCTCTGGCTGCTTTTCAGTTGCTGCAAGGCATGGAAACACTGTCGCTACGTATGGAACGACACTGCGAAAATGCTATCGCAGTGGCAAAGTATCTGGAAACTCACGCGCAAGTTTCGTGGGTACATTATGGTGGTTTGGAGAGTAGCGAATACCACGAATTGGCGAAAAAATATTGCGGCGGCAAGCCTTCTTCTCTGATGACTTTCGGCATCAAAGGCGGTTTTGAACAAGCAGAAAAGTTTTATGATGCGCTTGGTTTGTTTAAGCGATTGGTGAATATCGGCGATGCAAAATCACTGGCATGTCACCCAGCATCGACCACGCACCGACAAATGAGCGTCGAAGAGCAAGCCAAAGCAGGCGTCACACAAGACCTCCTGCGCCTATGCGTCGGCATCGAACATATTGACGATATTATCGCAGATTTGGAACAGGCTTTTGCGGCGGCTAAGTAGATGTACCAAATTCTAAATTCCAAAAAACAAATTCCAAATTTCAATTTTTTTTGAGCAGCCTTTGACCTTTTTGGTTGGGGCTGCTTTTTTTGTTTTTTATGACGGAAAAATAGAAACTGCATTTTTCATCGAAATAATGTATCTTTGAATCATTATATCATCAAGAAATTTTCTGTATGAGTACATTAGAATTAAAAGGCGGTATTTACGATTTGATTGCTACGGTCAATGATGAATCTATTTTGCGGCAAGTGCATGAAGTGGTACGGGATGTCTTGGAACGGAATACGAATTTGGCAGACGAAAATCCTGACATCTTCAAACCCATCCGCGAAACCGTCACACTCGAAGAACTCAAAAAGGAGCAAAATTTCAAAGGTATTGACCGCCCTGAGTTCGATGCTTTAGCCAAGCAATTGGACATTCAAGAATCTTACGAAGAACTAATTGCTTGATATTGATTTACTAACTTCCGATAAGGATTTTGAACACTTGGATGGGGCATTTATTCGATTGGCAAATGTGTGAATATGTTGGGCTTAGACAAGTGCAAATTGTTTTGGGTTGACAATTAATTTGAAGAACTGCTTTCTCATCAACATTTTTTTGGACAGTTTATCATCTTCCAAACCCATCAGTTTATTGTGCAGGTAATCAAACTCTTGCGAAAAATCCTTAATGGCATCCTCACGGCTATCTCCACTTCCAACAACACCTAATAATACCGATTCGACGATAAAACCATCTTCATTTTTTTCTAACACACAATTTAGCGGAGATAATAAATGATACGTTTTTTCCTTGTGAATGATAGACTCAAAGGTATGCGGAATTTCTGCTCTCTCCGATTGGTCTATTCCATTGGAATCGGTGGGGTCGTGCATATCCGTTTGGAGTTGCTTTTGCATCTCCACAGGCAACTGTTTTATCAACTCCAAGATTTCTTGATAACCGATGTTTAACTTTAATTCCATGTTTCAAATATAAAGGTTTTTTTGAAGATTTCCTAAAGGGTGAGTATTGCACAGATGTTTGTCGTTTTTATCTTTGATACTCGGCAGTCTCCGGGGAAGAATCGGTATTGAAAGGACTACAAATTACTCTATTTTATTTCCTGGCCATTTCAGTTCCCTACTCCTTTTTTTCGATTTTCTATATCGTGCGCGATACCCATATTTTCTATTAAATCTTCACCTCCTATTGCTAAAGCTTCTATGTGATCTACCTCAATATCATCTCCAAGAAATATAGGTGCCCCACTAATTGAACTTCGATTATTCTGTGCTTTAATTAAATTTCTTTTCTCGCTTTCAGAAAGTTTAATTTTCCGTTCTGCTTTTTTATATTTTTCGTGAAAATTGCTTACTAACAATTCATATTTATCATACCCTTTGTTGCTTTCATAATACTCTTCTGGTATTGTTTTTATAAACTTAAAAATTTCTAACACATCTTTTTTCATGTCTAACCTATGATATTTGACCATTTCAAAGTTTAACTCTCCCAAAAGTATCCATAGAAAATAGAAATCCTGTATTCTTCTTCTAAATCCTTTTTCTTCTTTTTCAGCACTAAAGATACTATCTAATTCATTTTTTAAAAAATCAGGAAGTTCTGCTGTTTTAACATCTCTATCTATTAATACATATTTTATCTTCTTTATGTTACTTTTAACATTTTTCATAGCTTTAATAAATTTCTTTTTCAGTTCATCATCTTCAGTCACATTTTCTAATAGGGAACTTATTCGCTTTTTCGTACTTATTCTAGCATTCATTCTTGATGTTTTTTGATAAACATCAATTGTTTTAGAATTAGAAGATGAATCACGATAGAATTCAATGTAGCATAGCGAAGTAATTAATTCCTCATTCTCCATTCTATCTCTATCATTTGTTTTTTTCAGCTTTTTAATATAGAACCATTTATCAAGTGTTTTTTTTAGCTTTTTAATTTCGGCAATGATATTTACATCAGCCCAAGAATTCCACATTTCAAATGAGTTCTCTCGAATAGGATAGGGTTTGTCATTTAGTCTTATAAAAAGATCTATCGGGTCGAATTTGGGATTTTGAATAGCATCAATTTCAATAACATAAATCTGAAAATCGTGAATTTTATCTTTTTCTTCGTCTGTTAAATCATCAAATGTTTTACCATCTAGTTCTTTTAGGATTCTTAACTTTTTGAGCTTAAACTTGTGATTTTTAGATTTAACAGTTCTATCTTTCTCATTCAGAAAGCTTTCTCCAATAAAACCCAATAAAGTTAATAAGCGCTGTTGACCGTCTATTACCTCATTTGTTCCGTCTGGACGCTTATATACAAATATTGGTGGCAACTTTATCCCTAATAATATGCTTTCTATTATTGATGAAGCTTTGTTGATATTTATCACCTCTTTTCTCTGATAGGAAGGTCTTATCATATACCTTCTCCTCTTCATAACTCTAGCAATATCATCAATAGACTTATTTGTTGGTTCTGGCTTAGATAATCTTAAAGATTCCAATTCAGATAAGCGTGTTGAACTCTCAATTGACTTAGTTAACTCTTTTATCATACCCTTCGATTTTTCATTTGCTGTGATGTAAGTATCAAAGGATATATCAAAAGACTTAGAGAAAAAGTCTGCGGTTGTAAGAAACCTTGCCATTATTTCGGAAGAAAAATTGCTATCTACTAAAGTATAATAACTTATATTCTCATCTATGTATTTAGAAATATTAGGAATCATATCTTCAACACCATCACATTCAACATCTTCTAAGTCAAGGACACCTAGTCCCCACAGGAAGCACTCTTGTGCCAGCTTGTTAATTTTTAAATTATTTTCCATTGAAAAAAGCCTAACCTTATTAATAACACGCACTTTATTAATGAAATTCTTTAATACAGAACTTTGACTTTCATCATTTTCACCTGCATAGTAATCATATAATTTTGCAAGAGTGTTAGCCCTACCTGTACTTCTGGCATAGTAGTTAATTGGATAAAGCGGTAGGACTAAAGAACGTCTGGTAAATGACATGATTTTTTCAATTGGTAATTCTGTAGGTATAGCCGCAGGTTGTTTAAAAAAGTTGTTAAACATCAATTCTTTGTCTTCAACATTTACTTCGTAATAATCTTTGAAGTAATTAGTCAAGGTATCATTATCATATACTGCGTTATCAATTTCAGCTTTTTTCAAAGGCGTGATACCAGAATTATACCTTGAGAATATTTCTTTCTTTACCCTATCTTGCAAAGAGGGATCTAAGGGTGGATAATTGACTAACCTAAATTCAATTATCCTTAGATTTGCATCTAAGAAACTTTCAAATAGCTCGTTACGTGTTCTCGCTAGACTATCGTAATTAACCCCCTTTAATTGAGTGAGTATGTTCAGCCCTCTTGCTGTTAGAGAAAACTCGTTGTTCATAAATCGAAGAATGGTTTCAAATCTTTGCCTCCCATCAATGACTTCGATTTTAGAGTTACTGTTAAAAAAAATGAGTGGGGGAATTTCTGTACCCATTAATATACTTTCAATAAAGTAGGTAGCTTTGTGGTAGTCCCACACATAGTTTCTTTGATAGTAAGGCTTATAGTCGATTTTCCTCAACAATCGTTGAGCAAACAAACTCTCAATAGATTTATTTTGAGTTTCTACCTTTAAATGTTCCTTGAAAATTTTTTCAAATATATCCTGTTTATTCATGTCTATGGTATTTGAGTTTTATTGCGTGCGCAGTTGCTTTTCCAGAATTAATCCCCACAAAAATAAAAAAACAAAAGATATAACAAACCATTTTTCAAATAAATTTTACACTCCCCTTACCAAAAGCAACTTCCCCCCACATACAAAAAAAATGCGCGACCTATCCAAACCAATAACTCGCGGAATCCACCTCTTTTTAAGAGATTAAGTAGATTATCATTTGGATAATCTGCTTAATCTACCTATTTTTACATAGATTAAGCAGATTATCGTTTGGATAATCTACTTAATCGTAACACAGACATTCCTGTCTGTCCTATCATATACAGACAAGAATGTCTGTGTTACGAAACAAATCATGAAAAATATCATCATCGGCAGAACCAGCCAAAAACAGGAATTAACGGAGGCATTAAACTCCGGTAAACCCGAAATGATTGCCTTAGTGGGCAGACGGCGAGTTGGCAAAACCTACTTGGTCAGTCAGATGTATGACGAGCATATTGATTTTGAAATAACGGGGCTTCAATATGGAAATAAGCGCGAACAGCTTGAGAATTTCATGTTACGCATGAGCAAGCATTTTCCGAATTACGAACTGAACACCATGCCAAAATCATGGTTAAAAGCCTTCGACCATTTGACACGGGCATTGGAAAGTGTGGAGAAAAAAACAAAAATGGTCGTTTTTTTGGATGAGTTACCGTGGTTGGCGACCCGAAAATCGGGCTTCCTGACAGGCTTGAGTTATTTTTGGAATAGTTGGGCGGTCAAACAAAATATTGTGGTCGTGATATGCGGTTCGGCGGCTTCGTGGATGATAAAAAAGGTCATCAATGACAGGGGCGGATTGCACAACCGGGTCACTCATTTGCTGCATCTTTACCCCTTTACTTTAGCCGAAACCGAAGCCTATTGTCGCGCCCAAAACATTAAATTGAACCGATACCAAATCCTACAACTATACATGGTTATGGGCGGTATTCCGATGTATCTCGACCAAGTCAAAGCCGGACTTTCTGCCATTCAAAATATTCAAAACATCTGTTTCGCGCCAACGGGTTATCTGCGAAATGAATTTGACCGCTTATTTGCTTCGCTGTTCAGTGATTATCAAAAACATATTGCCATTATACGTGCCTTAGCCGCGAAACGAAAGGGATTGACGCGACAGGAAATTATCAAGGCAACCAAATTGCCAAACAGTGGAAAATTAAGCGATATTTTATACGAACTCGAAACTTCGGGCTTTATCACGGTTTATGGTGGTTATGGCAAAAAAGTTAAGGAAAGTCTTTTTCGCCTGACGGATGCTTACTCCTTATTTTACCTGACTTTTTTAGAGCCTTTGGGCAAAAATAACCAATTGGATTTTACACAACTGAGCGATTTACCCGCATGGAAAACATGGAGTAGATATACGTTTGAAAATATCTGTCTCGTCCATATCGGGCAGATACGAAAGGCGCTGAGTATTGGAGGCGTCACTTCTTCTATTGCCTCTTATATTGCGCGACCCAAAGACGGTTTACCTGGCACGCAGATAGACCTCCTGATAGACCGCAACGACCAATCTATCAATATTTGTGAAATCAAATTTAGCATAGAAAACTATGTAGTTACGAAAAAGGATATTGACAATATAAAAATAAAAAAACAGGTATTCAGACATCACACCAAAACAAAAAAGCACCTGTTTACGACCATTATTACAACAATGGGCGTAGTCGAAAATAGCCATAAAATCAACTCAATAGACCAAGTCGTAACCCTCGACGACTTATTTGAATAATCGGTAGTGTTCGACAAGAATAGGGTAAGGAACCCAGCAAAAATAACTTTACCATTTGGCTGATTCTTTTGCACTTATTTTTCGCCTTGAAATCAGTTGTTTATCCCGATAAACGCCCGCTTTCAAGACGAAAACTAAGCACAAAATAACCTACCCAAGATGGTAAACTTATTTATCCCGCGTTCCTAAGGCTTTTTTCAGTATTTCTTGCTCTTCTACTCTACCGATTAGAGGTATATGTTGCATGATTTTAAAATTTATTACTCGCTTAATCTACCAAAAATAAGCACTTTAAGCGAGCAATAAAAATTAATATTCGCTTAATGTGCTAAAAAAAGCGACTTTGAGCGAATAATAATACAAAAAAAAAGCACAGACTTCACAGCCTGTGCTTTATATTTTCCAACGGACAAGGGTGTCTGCGTGGCGTTATTTCTTCGCTTCTTTCACTTCTTTTACTTCTTTTACTTCTACCACTTTCGCTTCTTCGACTTTTTTATTACCCAAATACTCTGGCAAATCCATACCTGCCATATTAAATAGGTCGTTCATTGGTGGAACGGATTTGTACAAACCGGAAATGAATTTGGAGGTCGAGTTGCCTTCGCCTTCTTTTTGTCCGCCGCCTTCCCAAACGGTGACTTTATCAATTTTAATATTCTTGATTGCATCAACTTGCGTCTTAACAAGTTCGGGTAACTTGTCGGCTACCATGAGCAAGACGGCGTCTTTGGAACTGTCGCCGGCAGAGTGGACGAGTTTTTCAAAACCTTCGGCTTGCTTGCTGAGGAGTTCGTACATACCGCGTGCTTCAGCTTCTTTTTTAGCATAAATCGCGTCAGCTTCACCTCTTGCGATTCGTCGGCGTTGTTCGGCTTCGGCTTCGGCTTCTATTTCGAGTTTGCGCTTGGCAATTTCAGCGTTGACGATGGCGTCGGCTTCTTGGCGTGCCATCTCGCGTGAGGCACGGGCGCGCTCGGCTTCTTCCTCTGCACGGTACGATTCTTCGAGTGCCTTTGCGGTTTGTATTTTCTCAGAAGCTATCGCCAAACGCTCGGCTTCGGCTTCTTGTTGACGACGCAAGGCGTTGGATTTTGCAATAGCGATTTGGGCGGTGTTTTCTCCCTCGATGGCATCGGCATTGGCTTTGGCTTCCCCTACTTTGGCGAAGGAATCTGCCTCCGAAACCTTGATACGTTGGTCGCGTTGTGCATTGGCTTCACCGATGCTACCATCACGGTTTTTCTCCGCCACGATTGTTTTAGCTTCGTTAATCGCCTGAGCAGCAGCCTCTTGTCCGAGTGCTTTGATGTAACCGGATTCATCTTTGATGTCGGTTACGTTGACATTGATGAGTTTCAAACCAATTTTGCGTAGCTCCAAACCTACGTTGGAAGATACATTGGTGTAGAACTTGTCGCGGTCGGCATTGATTTCTTCAATGTCCATCATGGCGATAACAAGGCGCATCTGACCGACAATAATATCGTGCGCGAGGTCGCGGATGCTGTCCATTTCCAAGCCTAAAAGACGGTCTGCGGCATTGGTCATCACGCCTTCTTCGTCAGATACCCCAACGGTGAAGCGCGAAGGCACATCCACACGGATGTTTTGACGACTCAATGCGCCCTGCAAATCGACATCAATCGAAATTGGCGTGAGTTCCAAAAAGGCGTAATCCTGAATAACGGGCCACACAAAGGCAGCACCACCGTGAATACATTTGGCAGAGCGTCCGCCGCCTGTACGTCCATATACAACGAGGATTCTATCCGATGGGCAACGCTTATAGCGCGACGCCGCAAATAATAACATCAAAAAGGCGAGTAGAACGAGTCCGCCTATAAGTCCGAGCATTCCTGTAAGCATAATTTATTGATTTTAAATGAGTTATGTTATTTTATTTGTGTAAATTGGTTTATTTTTCTGTGTAAACTTATGTGTGATATTAGTTGATTCAAATCTTTTCTCATAGCAATTCCCTCAAACACTCAACTTATACTTCAAATCTCTCACTTTATCAAACAAGACATTTTCTTCTAATAAGTGTTCGACTTCTAAACGCAAAACTTCTCTATCGGGTTTTCTTTTGGAGTATTCAAGTTTAATGATTTGCATATCTTCATTGAGGTCTTCATCAATACCGTTGAGTTCCTTGAGGTCTTTTTCAATTTCTTTAATGAGGTTGTTGACGGCTTCTTCATTAAACTCTTCCGGATTAGTAAGTTTGTTGACAACTTGTAGGATGCCTTTCTGTGTCAAGAATTTTACTATATGACTTTGGTACTCCTCGTCTAATGCTTCGTAATACATCTGTCCTCGTGGTGTCAGTTGCGACACAAAACCGGATTTTTGATTGTAATTCGATAAATATCCTTCGGCATCAAGATAATCATTATATCTCGCACATCACTTGAACCATAACCTTCCTTCATCATATCTATTATCCAAAACGGACTAAGAGCGAATGTTGGATTAGCTTTTCGATTGAAGTAATACACTGCAAGTAAGTGGTCTATAAATTCTTGATATTTCATATTTTCATAATGTTTAAATATTCTTTTTTTGTTGTTCATTACAAAAATATCAAACGCTTCGATTCCTTGAAAATAACCCAATAACAAGTATTTTATTTTCAAATTTTTGGCTAAGTATCAGGAAATTTTCGGCAAAAGGCGCACTCGAAACGTTAACTTCGGGGACTTCAATAATTGCCGGAAATATGGGGTAATATGACCGCGAATGTCGTTCTTTATTGAGTACTCTTGATTGTATTTCGTACGGAAATTCTATGGTCAATTTCTATGTTTTTATATTTAAAAAATATATAAATGTGGACAGCCAAATTCTCCATGTAAATATAGTTAATTTTTTACTTTTAATTGACTTTCAATTCATCTTCATTCGTCCAAATCCTTTTTCATAACAATTTGCACAATTTCGTAGCCCATTTTTTTATACAAATCAAAAGCGAGGGTATTCCATCCAAATACACTCAAACTTGTTCTTTTGATGTTTTGGGTCTTACAAAAATTGTGAAGTTCACTGAGGGCTGCTTTGCCGTATCCCTTTCCTCTATGTTTTTCATCTACAAAAATCTGATAACTGTAGGCGGTCATTTTTTCAGTATTGATGACAAACCAAATTCCACCTACTGCTTGGTTAATTGTTTCGTCAAAAATAGTTACTATTTTGGTTTGCGTGGTTTCTTTTTGGTGGTAGAGTGCTTGTTCAATTTGCCGTTTTGACATTTCCATTGCTTCCTCAATATTCAAGTCATTCGCCTTTGCCAATCCTTTTGCGTAGTCTTTGATGGTTTCTTCGAGAAATTGTTCTTTTTCGGATTCGTTTTTTGGAATTAGTTTTAGATTTAAATTGTTTTTCATGTTAATTTTGCTTTAGATTTTTGAGTTAATCTTTAAACACCCTTCCATCCAAAAACCGCGACACTATGACCAATATTATCCCCGCCAGTGCCATCGTACCGCCGTCATCTACCACTGTATGCGCTGTAAATGCCAATATTACATCAAAGAAAATCCAGGCATAAGCCCACTCTTTCAAGAAGGCAGACTTACGGCTAAGAATTGCCACAACCGCTAATATTTTCACCGTAGCAAGCGGATAAATCAGATAAGTCGGGTAGCCCAAATGTTTGAAAAAACCGACGGCCATATCGTGTTTTGTGAGGTACATACTCGCTGAAAAAAGCATCAGCGCACAGAGCAATCCCGTGCTTATCCAGTAAATGAGTTTGTTGGTTTTTATTAAAATTAATGTTGAATTTTGAATGAATGAATTTTGAATGTTTCAACGCGCGTATTTCAAATTTTCGATAACTTTCAATCGTCCTTCGGTATGCTCCAGAAAAGCGTTCGTTTGTCTCAAATGTTCTTGAAAATCAGTGTTTTCTGTATAAAATAATTCGGCAGAAAATTCGTATGCTACTTGCAGCATCGTGATATAAGGTTTGGGGTCGTGCTGTCGCGTTAGTCGCCTCAATGCCAATAAATAATCGTCCCTAAACACCGTCGGAATGATAATTTTCGATTGTTGGTTTGCCGTTAATTCGGCGTTCATCATGATGCGTGCGATACGTCCATTGCCATCGAGAAAGGGGTGTACTTCGCTCACCAAAAACATCATAAAAGCCGCCTTTGCAAAGGGCGCATTGAGGGCGCGATAAAGTTCAAATCCTTTGATAAGCGTTCCGCGTACGAGCGTATAATCGACAAAAGCTGTCTGTCCAGCATAGTTGTTTTTATCTTTGAATTTTCCGGGATTTTTACTCGTTCTTGCAGAAAGTAACACATGGTGTCGGCGCATTAAAATCTCCAATAATTCATCTGCACTTGTAGGCGTGAGCGACATTTCAGCGACATCAGAAGCAATGCGATATGTACCGAGAATGTCGTGCGAATCTTCTTGTCGAGCGGGTAGCGGTTGTTGATTTTGAATGATATTTCGCGCCTCTGCAAGACCAAATCGTGTACCTTCAATGTAGTTGGAAAAATAACTTTCGTAGAAAGCAAACAAGCTAAATTGTACGTCGGTTTGGTTGCGTTCGGGCTGGTTTTTGTATTCGTTTTGTTGCAATTCAATGAACAGTTTTTGGAATAAATCTACCCGCGCAGGGTCGTAAGGCGTACCCAATGCACGAGCTTTTGCCACAGATGAATGAAGCAATTTTGAAGGACGTGTGGCGAGCATGGCACTGATCATTTTGTGGAGTTTTTCGTACTCGCGTGTCATCTCCAATTGTTCGGAAATCGCCTTTGCTTTGTCGCGCAATTCATTCAACCCCGTTTCGCCGTGTACACGAATTATTTTGTCCAATTCTTCCTCTACATAAGTACGCGGAAGTGTTTTTGATGCACCGCCTTTGCGCCGCGATATTTGGAGGTTTTCGAGTAAAGCACGTTCTTTTTGGGCAGCAAATAAACCATCCGCAAGTAGATTGTCACCTGCTATTGCGCCTTGTCCTTTGAGGAAATTGACGGTAATACCTGCGAACTTGGTTTTGCGTGTGTATTTATAGGTGACAAATATATCGTCCGTCTCCGTAGGTTGAAATTCTAAGGCAGAACGATGACTCAAAACCGCCCCTTCAAACAAACCGCCCAAGACGGTAAATAAGTTTCGCTTGACAATATCCTTCGGACTATCTTTCAAATTTGAGGTGTATAATCGTGGGGCGATTTTTCGGATGTTGCCGGATTTTTCAAGTTGATTCATTCTCCTCGACACAGCCGAATCCGGCGAACCAAAAATAATTTGCGGAAGGTCTGTGTGTATATTTTTTTTCATTAAAATGCCATTTTTTTCCCAAAATGACAAATATTATTGATTATAACAAGGTTTTATGTTAATTTTTTTCGATTATAAATTTAATCCTTCGTAATATTATCACTCTTAATTTTCTTTATATTGGATTTTTTTTAAGCCCAAATGCAGTTATTTGTATACAGGACTCCAACTATACTTATTGACAAGTACAACTAACAAAACTATATTAATAAAGATGAAAACGAATACTAAAATCCAAAAGGCTACGATAAACCGTTCCCGAAATTTACGATTCATGTCTGTTAAATTTGTTATTTCAGGTTATTTTCTTCGCCTAAATTCTTTAGGCATCACGCCCGTTCCCTGGCAGAGGTCGCAGTCATTGCGTTCGCCGCGTGTCGATTCCCAATAACCTTTTCCGTTGCAGGATTCGCAATAGTCAGGTTTTACACGCTTGGAAAGCCAACGGGCGGTGAGATACACCAAACCCAAAATCACAAGGGCTGCAAGAATATTATTACTCATAATAATTAGTCCATAGTTGATAGTCCATAGCAGAAGACAATTTCACGTCGAACTATGGACTATCGACTGACGACTATGGACTATTTTATTTTTTCTTTAGAAAACTGGTTTTCAAAACGATATAACTTTTTCCGACTTTACATTCTACTGCGTTGGGGTCGTCGGTGAGGCGTATGCCTTTCAGGACTGTGCCGCGTTTGAGAGTCATCGACATGCCTTTTACTTTGAGGTCTTTGATGGGCATTACTGCGTCACCGTTGGCAAGGATGTTACCGTTGCTATCTGTTGTATCCATTTATTTTGTATGTTTGAATGTCAGGGACTTGCATGAAATTATAAATTGTAACTCGTAACCCACGACTCGTTTCATTCCAAATATCTCAGACTATCTACGGGTTCTACCAGTAGCATTCCGTTTTCCAACACATCAATCACTTGTATCGGTGCGCCCGTGGGAATGGCTTCGCCTATCGTAATTGCATCCAATTCGCGAAGTGAGCCTTGTACTTTTATCTGCACTTTGCCGATACCGCCTTTATCGCCCGGAATTATGAGGTAAACTTCGCCTGTTCCGCCAATAGCATTATCAAGATTGAGTGTACCGCTACTTTGTAATTTAATAAATAGGTAGAAAATATACGCCACTACGAGCATCGCCACAAAACCCGCCGACGAAGCGAGTAATATTGCCATCACCGCCCCTACGCCACCACCCAGAGCCACTACGCCCGTCCAACCAAAAAAGGTAAAAAATGCGATAATGCTTCGGACAGAAAGCAAGGTGAAGTCGGCATCCAAGCCATCTATACCATCGGGGTCGCCCATATCTGATTCGGCATCGGCGTCGAAATCAATGCCGATAATACTCAGCACAAATTGAATCACAAACAATACACTGAACACAATAGATATGCCCCAAAAAATTTGTTGGATATTGCTCAAATCGCCCCACCAGTTCAATAATGTAATTGTCATCATCATGGTTGTCTGTATTTTCGGTAATTTATTGGTTAGTAGTTTATGCAGTTTGTAATCTGCTGACTAAATAACTTTTATGTTATGTTAAGATAAATAAAACATGCTAATTTACATACAAGTTTCGACAAATCAATAGAAAACATCGTTAAACGGGTTGCGAGTTGCGAGTTACGGGTTTTCGGGTTAGGGGTTTACACATAAAAAAGCCTGATTTTTCGTAAGAAAAACCAGGCAAATACTATTTTGGATAACCCGTAACCCGTAACTCGAAACCCGTTTTAATTCAAATCTCCTATCTTCTCTTCGGTAGATTCGATGACTCGTTTTTGAGCGTCGATTTCGAGTGCTTTATTATCTTGGTCGGTCAGGTTTTGTTCTATCTCTGCTTCACGCTTGGCAATAACTTCTTTAGCTTTCTTGATGTCATTTTCATAGCCTTCTTTGTTTTTACTAAGTTTTTTGAGGTCGCTTTCCATCTTTTTGAGTTCTTTTTCTTCCGTTTTCAATTGGTCTTTGAGCTGCTCGCGCGCTACGACCAATGCAAAGGCGTACAGCTGTTTTTCGATAGCTTTGTACTCATCGGCATCCTCATCAGAGTTGAGGTATTCGCCGCCCAAATCTACCCAGACCGTCAGTAAAGTACCTGCACCGGCTGCTTCTGTGGTTGCATACATATTAAAGGCATTGTAATTCATATCTGCAATACGTACTCCTTCGGTATATACTTCGCCCGCTTTGCGGTCGTACTTTGATTTACCTTTCATTTCTTTTTTGGTAAATTTTTCCCACAAATTTTGTACATCTTTTTGATTTGCCTTCGGCAATTCGATAGAAAGCGCATTGTTGTTGCCCTGACTCATGCTTTTTACTTCTTCAGAAATAAATTGGGCAGAAACGGACGATGCACCAAAGGCAAGCACTAACATAAACGTGAATAACTTTTTCATAATTATTAATTTAAGACGAGAAAATAAGGACGAGAGAATAGAAGGTAATTTTTAAAAATATCTCAGGGAAGAGGAAGAAAATTAATTTAAAATACAAATTAACGTAAATTATTGATAATGAGTAATTTACCTAATTACCCAGTTCCCTAATTACCCAATGTCCAAAGTCCAGTTCCTTAGTAACAAGTAAATAATAACTTCACGATTTGGACGGCTTCTTTTGCCTTATTTTCCTCCTCGGAAACAGTCATTTATCCCGATAAACTCCTGCTTTCAAGAAGAAAACTCAGGACAAAATAATCTCGTCGAAATCGTAAACTTACTATTTGCTCACTACTAAATGAAAGAAATTAAATAAGATGTCCCATAATGCGAAGTATTTTTTTTGTCTAAGGATTTTTTGAAAGCCGCACATAGCCTTAGCTACGCAAGGATTTCAAAGGATTCTTAGACGGAAAAAAGACGAGTATAATAGCACATGTTATTTAATTTCTTTCACTTAGAATGAATCATTTGGTTAAAAACCATTTAAGTAAAGAATAAATAAATGTACATTCTTCGCGTCGTTATTCTTTCTTTAGACGAACCAAATTTGACGCGAATATTCACTGTATTTAAGGAAAATTTGGTGAAGTATAAAGGAAAAAGAACAAGTCAAAGAATATACATTTATTTTATTCCTAATATTAAGAAATAATTGTACAAAAGTAAATAAATCGACTGTGTGAATGTCTTTTTTTTCCTTATTTTTACAAAAGTATTCTATTACGCATACACGAATTTAAATAAATTTTACAATGAGAAAATACACAATATTAGCAGCAGGAATGTTATTTTTCTGTACCGGAATTTTTGCACAAACAGGAACGGCTTACGGCTTGAAAGGTGGCTTGACATTCAGCACGCAAAAATGGAATGGTCAAGAACGTGAACTTTTATCGGCTTATCATGGAGCTTTGACTATGGAGACGCGAGACGAGGAAATGGGGATTTCGCTTTTTGGTGACTTGGGTTGGCATGTAAAAGGTAGCCGTATTGTTTTTCAGAGAAGTACATATTTAAATCCGGTTACCAATCAATTGGTAGAACTACCGCGCCGTAGCATTCGCCAACCTTTTAATAATATTTCGGTGGTAGTTGGCGCGAAAAAAATAGTACAATTCACCGATTTTATAAATTATTACTTCGGCTTGGGCGCACATGTGGATTATAATGTGAGCTATGATGTATTTTATGGCAATAGCGCATTTTTTGACCAATATGTCAACAAGTTGACCTATGGTGGCTCTGTAGTTGGTGGCTTCGAATACACGCTCGGAGATAGTGGAATAGGCTTTGTCGAAATCTCTTTTCATCCTGATGTTAGCAAACAAATTGATGTCCCCGGTGGCTTGACCTATATCAATCCGATTACGAATGAGCAAGGCACTTTGGGTAAACAAGAAGTGCGTAATACGATTGTGTTAGAAATCTCTATTGGATATAAATTTGTTCGATGGAATTAAGTACACTGTTTCACAAATTTATTTACTTTTTTGAGTATTTCTTTTAAAATGACTCTTCACCAAAAAATCCTTAAATACAGTGAGTATTCGCGTCATTTTTGATTCGATTCATTTCAAAATAAACGTCAAAAAATGTAAATAAATTTATAAAACAGTGTATTAAGGAACGAGGCATAAATAAATGCATATTCTCGACTTGTTCTTTTTCCTTTATACTTCACCAAATTTTCCTTAAATACAGTGAGTATTCGTGTCAAATTTGGTTCGTATAAAGAAAAAATAACGACGCGAAGATGTAACGTTTATTATTTTTTCATCCCAAAGCGGTTCAATTTATTTTTTCGATTTCACTAAAAGCTAAATAAATGAAAAAAACGATAATCATTTCCATCTTAGTACTGGCTGCATTGGCATTGTATGATTGCGCCCAAGCGCAAATATCGACTAATCGAAATGCACTGACCTTTAAATTTTTGGCAACGGATTACGCCACTCCGCTTACACAAGAATTTGATACTGAAGACTTTACGTTTGGTGGCGAGATAAAGTACAGCCGCTTTCTCAATTCCTCATTCAATCTTGATGTGCCGATTCGCATAGGTGATGTTACTTATCCCTTGTCAGATTCGACGACATTGAGCAGCATGTTTGGAAGTGCTGACCTTAATATAGTCTACAAACTCAATAACGGCTATCTGATACCGGAAAAAGGGTTTTTCGCGCCTTATATTTTTGCGGGTATTGGTGCAAATTATCTGAATGATTTGCGAGAAGAAAAAATAGATGCACAAGTACCACTTGGTTTGGGTATCAACTTCAAATTGGCAGAAAATATTCGCCTTCAAGTTCAATCTGAATACCGTTTTGCAGCCATAAAAAGTTATAACAACCTGCGACATACTGCTGGTTTATCCTTCTTATTTGGTGGTGGCAGTGAGGTAGAAAAAACCATCATGGACGCTGATACGGATGGCGACGGTGTAAATGATATGGACGATGACTGTCCTGAACTCGCTGGTACGGCGCAATTTAGAGGTTGCCCGGATAGTGATGGCGACGATGTACCCGATTCGGATGATGATTGTCCGAACGAAAGAGGAAGCCTCAAAGGCTGCCCCGATATCGATAAAGATGGTGTGGCAGATAAGGACGATGAATGTCCCGAAAAACGTGGTGTAGCTTCCAATAATGGTTGCCCCTTAGCACCCAAAGACAGTGACCGCGATGGCATACTCGATAAAGATGATAAGTGTCCGAACGAACGTGGACTCACGCGCTTCAACGGCTGCCCGGATACGGATGGCGACGGTACACCTGATGTAGAAGACAATTGTCCAAAGGTCATCGGCTCAAAAGTACTCAAAGGCTGTCCCGACACCGATAAAGACGGCATCACTGATGCCGAAGATAAATGCCCAACAACACCCGGTACAGCAGAAAAAAATGGCTGTCCTGAAAACCCGGACGAAAATGTCATTATCATAGCTTCACCGCCGGTGATTTCTTCGCCGACTACTGCGCCTGTACAGACAGGGACAATCATCACATCCACCCCTACGACTACGTTTATGAGTGCAGAAGTCAGAGAAGTATTGGACTTTGCGATGCGTGATGTACAGTTTGAGACCGGAAGTAGTTCGCTCAAAGTGACTTCCTATGGTATACTCGAAAAAATCGCCGTCATCATGCTCGATTATCCTGAATACAATATGAGTATCGAAGGGCATACCGACAGCCTCGGCGACGACGCCCGCAACCAAAAACTTTCCGAAGAACGCGCAAAAGCCTGTTTGGATTATCTTGTCAAAAAAGGCGTAGAGGAAGACAGAATGAGCTACATCGGACTCGGCGAAACCCAACCCATCGCTGACAATAAACGCACAAAAGGCAGAGCCAAAAATCGCCGAGTAGACTTTAGAATCTATATGCGCTAAAAAACGGTAGACGGTAGACGGACGCTTCGCTTGACGGTGAACGGACGGCTTCGCCTGACGGATATATAAAATAAAAAGCCGATTTTCACTTTGTGAAAATCGGCTTTTTATTTTATTTCAAACGCTCAAACTCCCAAACTCTCCACTAATTTCCTCACTGCGAGTTCATAACCTTTCAGTCCAAGTCCAAAAATACCGCCTACACAGACTGCCGACAAATACGAATGATGTCGAAACGCCTCGCGTGCATGTACATTCGAAATGTGAACCTCCACCGCAGGTGCAGGCACCGCCGAAACCGCATCGCGCATAGCTACGGATGTGTGTGTGTATGCGCCCGCATTGAGAATAATACCGTCAAATTCAAAGCCCCATTCTTGGATTTTGGAGACTAAATCGCCCTCGTGATTACTCTGAAAATACAGCAATTCCACCTCATGAAAAACCTCGACAAGCGACTCAAAATATTCCTCAAACGTCTGACTGCCATAAATTTCCGGTTCACGTTTGCCGAGCAAATTGAGGTTGGGTCCGTTGATTATCGCTATTTTTTTCATACCTAACACAGACATTCTTGGCTGCTATTTTATTTTATGATTCAAATCTTCAAAAATACGCTGATTATCACTATTTTTTGAAGCAAAAAAAATGGTCAAGTCGTTCTTTCTTTCGATTTTAATATAGGGCATATTTTCAGCATTTATCAGCAACTTAACCATGTCATCATTTGCGGTTTTAAACTTCCCTTTATAAATGCCATCCATTGCATAGCCATGTACTTTCATAAGTATTTTAGGCAGTTTTTTCACCAATTCGACTGAGTTAATATCCTGAAAATCAACGACTTCGCCATACATTCCTTTAAAACTGACCGTCGTATCATTTATACTAATTTTAGTTTCCTTCATTCCCCGGTAAAACAAAGTACCGACCATTACCGCCACAAATAATAAGACAAGACTAGCCAAACGATTCTTTCGCTTCAAACTATCTGAGATACTTTGATTGCTTCGCAAAATAAAAAAAGCATAAGCCAATATCGGATAAATACTAACGAATATTAGTGCAGTATTTTTCGCAACCAAAAAATACAAAACCAAACCCACTGCAAGCATGGAAAGTCCGAGAAAGATATGAAAATTTCGGAAAGCCAGAACGTAGGTCTTCAAATTATAGTTCGCTTGCTCCTCCTTCGACATCGTATTATATCCCGACAATATATAAGAAGCATTTTTTTCGCTAAGAATAAAGCCAGTACATAAAAAAAGTAAAGACAAAAATACAATCAAGTAGAACATGATGAACAATTTTAGGTGAATAATAATACGATAAAACTATTAAAATAATACTTATAAATGCCAACTTAGTATTAGGAATTTTTAAATTTATTTAAATAGAATGTTTTTTAACAAATTAATTAAAAAAATGCTTTTTAATTGACAATCAATAATATACATATATTTTTAAAATGTTAAAAATTGATTATAATATTTCACATATAATTGATAACTAATTAGTTTTAACTCTTAATTGGCATTATAAATATTTGACTACCATCACTTTAAAATTAATTCATTCATTCGTTTCTACTTTACCGCTTCTATCCACGACCATTGCCGAAGCCTGCTGCTTAGAAAACATATACACATCTTGAATATTCACACTTTCCGGACGGGTGGCGACGAAGAAAATCACATCTGCAATATCGGTTGCTTTCAATGGGTCAAAATCGGCATAGGCTTTTTCGATGCGATTTTGGTCGCCTTTATAACGCACATCCGCAAACTCGGTATAAACATGTCCCGGCGAAATCGAACTCACTCGCACACCATGTTGCACCAAGTCCATACGTGTACCGCGCGTGATGGCATCTACGGCGTGTTTTGTGCCGCAATAGACCGCACCATTGGGATAAACTTCCTTTCCCGCAATCGAGCTAATATTGACGATATGCCCCTTACCTTGCGCAACCATACGCGGCGCGACGGCACGAGTCATGTAGAGCAAGCCCTTGATATTTGTGTCAATCATCGTGTCCCAATCATCGGGATTGCCTTCGTGAATAGCACTGAATCCGGCGGCAAGTCCGGCATTATTGATGAGGATGTCGATGTGTTGCCATTCGTCGGTCAGTTGGTCGGTAGCAGCGGTGACAGCGCGACGGTCGCGCACATCAAATTCGAGCGTTTTTACAGTCGTATTATATTGATTTTCAAAACTTTCTTTAATACCTTCGAGTCGTTCGCCGCGTCTACCTGTTATGATAACACGATGTCCATTTTTGGCAAATAACTCGGCAGTAGCTTTGCCGATACCCGAAGTTGCACCCGTAATCAGAACGGTATATTGAGCTGCTTGTGCGAGTGTTTTGTTCACGCTTTCTGCATCTTGCACAGGCACAACCTCATGCTGCTCAATGAGTTTTTCGTAGTTTTGGGTATCGACTTTTCCGGTACATTTTTTCTGTTTCGGTTTGGGCTTTTTGAAAAATTTATCATTTTTATCGGTCTTGAACATGCTGTTGATGCCGACTGCTTTTTTATACTTCTTATAGGCTTTACTTTTTCGACCAGCTTTCCGATAAATAGTCGCCAAATCGTAGTAAGCAAATGGATGTTCAGGCTCATTCACGATGACCGCTTCGAGTTGCTCGACAGCTTCTTCATTCGCATTAAAATACGTCATAAGCAGGGTCGCGTACTCGTATCGGGCATCATTATGTTCGGGGTCGAGTTCGATGGCTTTTAGATAATAATTTGCGGCTTTTTCGGGTTGGTCATCGAAGTATCGAGAGACGATATTTCCGAGTCGATAATGTGCTTCAGCATTCTCGGTATCATAACTCACTATTTTTTCATAATAGCTTTTTGTCAATAGATAATCTTCCTCTTTTTCAGCCAGATATGCGAGTTTGAGCCATGCTTCGGTGTATCTATTTTTTTGTTCTACCGCAATTTCAAATTGCTCAATTGCTGCGTCTTTTTCCCCAAATTGATTGAGCAAAAGCAGCCCGTAACGGTAATGCCCTTCTGCATGATAAGGCGTTTTTTCGAGTAGCGTTTCGTATTGCATCCGTGCTACGTCAAAATTGCCAGCGACCTCCGTTGCTTGAGCGTCTGTCCAAGTGATTTCCTCCTCGTCGGTATCAGTTATTTCTACGGATAGCGTATTTATTTTTTCGGAAAAAATATCAGTTTCCGCAGCTTCTACTTCGGTGTTTTCCCTTATTTCTTTCGATTGAAATTTCGTGTTTTCTTCGCTAAATTTGGGCGCGAGTGGCGGCGCAGTTTTCAATTCATCTTCTGTGATAATTTCATCTTCAAAAATATCATCTCTTATTTGTTCTACATTTTCAGGAGGAAATGTTTTTAACTCGTCTTCGCCTACGATTTTTTCCTCAATAACATCATCAATAGGCTCGTCAATAGCGTCTGATTCTACTTCCATTTTTGTTATAATTTTCTCCTCAACAATAGTTTCTGTTGGTTCTTCGGATGCTTCCTCACTTACGTTCAATTCATTTTCCGCAATACTTGCGACTTCATTTTTTTCTTTAGAGAAAGGAAAAATATCAGGAATAACAGGCGGCATAAAGCCGCTTTTTTGAGTTTCATCGGCAGAAGACGTTTCTGTATTTTCGTCAACTAAATCCTTCAGACGCCCGACTTCTCCACTCTCCATCTCTTTACTCTCCAACTCTCTACTCTTTTCGCCATGTGCGGCAAAAAAAGCACGAAAATTATCAGCTTGAAATTGCTCCAGCGTTACTGGATTTCGCTTATTGATCTCCTCGATAAACAGCGCAATTTCATTAGAAACCCGCCGAATAATCATCACTTGCCAGTTGTAGGCTTCCTGTCTGGACTTCGAAATATTATCTTTTTGAGCGCGAATTTCCTGATACTTATTTTTCCAATATTTGGTGTATTCGCTTGGGTTTTCAAGGTTTGCATCCAAGATAATCGGACGAATATTGCGCGTGATACCCATATCCGTAATGAATGCAACTACTCCACGCATACACTCCTGCGACTTGAGAAAGCTATCGCTAACCAGCAGAAAAACAGGATCTTGTGTAAGTCGCATTTGGCGCTTCATGCGATTTTGTTCTTCCTCGTTGCGCGTATCATGCGTAAATTCGACACCTGCATTTTCCAAGCGGTGCGATATTTTCAAGGCAGTATCTTTTTGGTCTTCGCAATAGGTCAGATATGACTTCATATTTTTTAATAGTCAATGATTAACGTATAATATATAATGATTAATGTATAACGTATAATAATTTAAGAGTATTTTCGCAGAGCGAAAACAAAAAGCCATTATTCATTGTGCGCTATACTAAGGGAAGACGAAAAAAATAATCTACCCGTCTGAATTGTTCTTTTTCTTATATGTTTCACTTAGTGAAAGAAAATA